>Ga0209121_10000412_pt1 | contig 44349 bp, 31 predicted proteins | sample Cruoilmetagenom3_FD_187292 | JGI IMG/M metagenome (GOLD analysis project Ga0209121, IMG submission 187292) | Oil polluted marine microbial communities from Coal Oil Point, Santa Barbara, California, USA - Sample 3 (SPAdes) (version 2) | ecosystem: Environmental > Aquatic > Marine > Oil seeps ... | reverse complement strand
CGGCGTTGAAAAAAAGTGACCGCATTTATTTTTTTCCCTATTTAATCCATGATGAATAGTCTACAACCTAGTAACTTCTTTTCTGTACGTATAAAAATTACTAGTGATACCCATCGGTTGAAACGTTATTGAATAGGGATATGTGTTTATGTCTGACGAACTTCAAATACATTTACGTGACAATGTTCGCCTGCTCGGCAGTATTCTCGGAGACACTATTCGCTCACAGGTCGGTGAAGATTTATATAACATAGTCGAAAAGATTCGCGATCTTGCGATTGGCAGCCACACCACCAAGGACTGGTCAGAGTTAGTCAAATTAATGGGGCAATTATCCGATGATGAGTTGGTGCCTGTCGCCCGAGCTTTTACCCACTTCCTGAATTACGCCAACATTGCCGAGCAACACCACCAGGTTCGCTGTGGGCGCGAACAGTTACGCAATGAAGCGCTGACTGATAACACTCATCCATTGCCGGGTTCATTAACTGAATTATTTCCACGCCTGTTAGCAACCGGGATTACCGGCGACGAACTTTATGATGCGGTAACGACGATGAAGGTGGAGCTGGTGTTAACCGCCCACCCCACTGAGATTACCCGCCGCACCCTGCGCCGAAAATTTAATGAAATTAGCGAGACGCTCTCCACTCTCGATCATGGCGATATAACGCCGAGCCAGTATCAACACGAGCTTGAGCGGTTGCGTCGCCGTATTTTATCTCACTGGCATACGGATGAGATTCGCCGCCATAGACCGACCCCGATCGAAGAGGCCAAATGGGGCTATACCTCGGTAGAAGAAACGCTGTGGCGAGCACTGCCGGAATTTTTACAGGATTTAGACCGGCAGCTGGTTGAGCACACAGGAAAACACCTGCCGTTAACCGCCACCCCCATTCGCTTTAGCTCGTGGATGGGCGGGGACCGCGATGGCAACCCCAATGTCACCGCCAGGGTGACCAAACAGGTCATCACTCTGGGACGCTGGCAGGCGGCAGACTTATTATTTCATGACATCAATGAGTTGCGCGAAGACCTGTCTGTTACTGAATGCAATCAAGCCCTGCGGGAGAAAGTGGGCTCTCACCGGGAACCCTATCGGGAGCTGTTACGGGATGTACGTGAGCGATTGCAGAATACCCGCGACTGGGCCGAAGCGAAGCTGCAGGGGCATGAGTTAGAGCTGCCCATTTATTTGCACGACCACGAGATATTAGAGCCCTTACAACTCATGTACGATTCCTTGGTTGAGTGTGGCATGCAGGCTATTGCCGATGGCAGTCTCGCAACCATTATTCGCCGTGTATCCTGTTTTGGTATGACATTGCTGCGACTGGACATTCGCCAGGATTCAGCCCGCCATCGCGATGCCATTAGCGAAATTACCGATTACCTCGGCATGACAAAAAACGGAGTTTCCTATAAAGATTGGAGTGAAGAAGATAAACAAGCCTTTTTACTCGATGAAATTCAAAACCTGCGGCCGTTAATTCCAGACGATTTTCCCGCTTCACCTGAAGCCCAGGAAGTACTCGATACGTTTAAGGTGTTGTCGCAACAACCGCCTTCTGTGTTGGGTGCCTACATTATTTCCATGGCGACACACCCTTCCGATGTGTTGGCTGTGCGTTTGTTGCAGCAAAAATCCGGTTGCCAGCACCCCCAACGTATCGTGCCACTGTTTGAAACACTGGCCGATCTGGAGGGTGCAGCAGAAGCGATCAACCGCCTGCTCTCCATCGATGACTATAAGAACACTATTAATGGTCATCAGGAAGTGATGATCGGCTATTCCGACTCGGCAAAAGATGCCGGTTTCTTTGCCGCCTCCTGGGGGCAATATCGGGCACAGGAATCCATCAACGCGGTGTGCGAAAACCACGGAATACACCTGACGTTTTTCCATGGTCGAGGGGGTTCTGCCAGCCGCGGTGGCGGCCCTGCCCACGATGCCTTGTTATCGCAACCGCCGGGGACAATAAACGGCAGTGTCCGTGTAACCGAGCAGGGGGAAATGATCCAGTTTAAATTCGGCCTGCACGAACTCGCTATTCGTAATTTAGAGCTGTATACCACCGGTACACTGGAAGCCTCACTCGCACCGCCCTCGGAACCAAAGCAAAGCTGGCGCGATATGATGCAGCAATTATCTGATGTTTCTGTATTGGAATACCGTCGCATTGTGCATCACGATTCACGCTTCGTCCCGTATTTCCGAGCCGTCACACCGGAGATGGAACTGCGCCGCCTGGCGCTGGGAAGCCGCCCGGCGAAACGTCATGCAAGCGGTGGTGTGGAAACCCTGCGGGCCATTCCCTGGGTATTTGCCTGGACACAAATGCGCTTTATGTTGCCGGCCTGGTTGGGTACCGGCAAAGCCTTGATGGATGCCACCGAGCAAGGCCAGCAGGCATTACTGCAAGAGATGCAACAAAACTGGACTTTTTTCGGCATGTTGATGGATATGCAGGAAATGGTGATTGCTAAAGTGGATAGCCGTGTTGCCGCCTATTACGAGCACCGGCTGTTGAGTGTGGTACAGGAAAAAGGTGTTGATACCGATACTGAGACAAATCAAGACGCGCTCATTGCATTAGGCGAAGAACTACAAGCGGGGTTGGCACAGGCAACCGCAGCCATTAAAAAAATAAGTGGCCATGAATTACTGCACAACAACCCCGTGTTGCAACATTCAATTATGCGCCGCAATCCCTACATTGATCCCCTGCATATTACCCAAGTGGAGTTGATGCGGCGTTTGCGTGCACACGACTCCGATGAGGAGCCACTGTTAGAGCAAGGCTTAATGGTCTCTATTGCGGGTATTGCCGCAGGCTTAAGGAATACAGGCTAGGGGGCAGCCGAAAGGCAGCCTTTCACCACCGGGACTACACTACATAGAACCCAACATAATTGGTCGCTTGATTATTGTGAGGTTTTTACATGGCCAAAATTGAGTTTGTTATTGCTGATATTACTGAGCTGGATATCGAGGCGATTGTGTTTCCTGCCCACAAGCATTTAGTACGGGGGAGAGGACTTTCTGGACAAATTTTTGATTTGGCTGGTGAACTGCTGGTGGCATATTGCCGTCGGATGGATGACTGCCCTATTGGTGAAGCGAGAATCACACCGGGTTTTAACCTACCAGCCAAGTACCTGATACACACGGTCACGCCCATGTGGAGCGGCGGCGACCAGTGGGGTTCTATCGTGCTGGAACAGTTGCGCCATTGTTATGAAAACAGCATTAAGGTCGCACTGAAGAACAGCATTAAATCCCTGGCATTTGCCTCATTGGGGTCTGGTCACAATAAGATACCCCACGAGATTGCATCCCGCCTTGGGATGGAGGTGTTACATAAGCGCAGGAATGACTTTGAACGCCTGGTGGTATGCTCTCGCAGTCGAACCAGCAACAACGTTTGGCTCGAGGCCAGTAAAAAGATACATCGCCACCAGAACGCCTAAACGACCATAAAACAGCACTTCAATTCATTTCTTTAAACTTTTAATTATGGACCCGTTTCGCGTTTCTGCCAGATAAGTTGTCTATCTCTATACTTGCTATATAGCTTTTTCAGGCCATTAAGTATGAAGTCAAAAGCGCTCAGAATTTCAATAGTGGTTGTGATTATTCTCACATTACCAGCCATTGTCGCCTGGGCTGCGTTGGTTAATCTGCTGCCCTCTGACAAGTATGCCCTTCGAACAAAAGTATTGGCCTCCCCGCCATCCGTTGAACAGCCGCTTACCCCCTATCAGGGGCCTCACCCAAGCCAATGGTCGCGTAGCGAAGACCCCTATCCCTACCCTATCAAGCTCGGTAGCGTAGGCCCGGTGAAACCACTGTATGACATCAATCTGCAATACCCGTTTGCCTGCGGAGGCGATCGATCACGACTGGGGCAACCGCTCATAGACAACACTGAACAATGGGGTATTGCTGTCACCCACACGGATACCCAGACGGGCGAGCTTCGCAATGGTTTCAGCAAGGACTGTCTGTATCCAACACAGGCTTTGTACCTGTACAACCGCGCAGGCACTGAAAAATTTTACCCACTGGAACAGGCGCAAGGTGATATTGCTCAAATCAACATTAACGGGCAAACCATCGACTTTATCATCCGCGTTGAAATGGGCACGATTAACCGGTTTATCTACACCATAGCCGCACTCAAAGGCCCTGAAGGCTCTCTGGCCAACCCGGATGCCCGGTACTGGAACAAACGTCTTATTTACCAATTCCGCGGTGGCGTAGGCATCGGTTACCGCCAGGGGCGAACCACCCCAAATGCCATACCCGAAAGACGCTTTGAACAACTGAAACTAGGCTATGCCATTGCTTACTCCACGGCAAATCAGACCTCCAATCATTATGATATCTGGTTGGCTGAAGACACGGCCCTCAGGGTCAAGCGGCAGTTCAGCTCGCTGTATGGAAAACCCCGCTACACCATAGGCATAGGCGGTTCAGGCGGCGCCATTCAACAGTATCTGATTGGCCAGAATGGCTCCGACCTTCTGGATGGAGCACTCGCCTTATACGCTTATCCCGATATGCTCAGCCAAACGCTCTATGCACTCGACTGTGAGTTGATGGAATACTACTTTGATGTCAATGCAGAGAGTCCCCGCTGGCGCAACTGGGAACAGCGCCAACTGGTTGAGGGACTCAATAGCAAAACTCATCCCGCGGACGACAAGAGCTATATTTATGAAGCCGCGATGGTAGCGCAGGGATTGCTGCCACGCTGGCCAACCGGGAGTAGTGAATGTGTTCGTGGTTGGCGCGGTCTTACTCCGCTCGTCAACAATCCCGCCTATGTTCACTTTATGTCACGTTTCAGCCCGCAGCTTCAAGCCTCCACGCGATGGAGCCACTGGGATAGCCTGGCTTATATCTATGGGCGTCGTCCAAACGGTTACGCCTTCCGCACCTGGGATAATGTCGGTGTACAGTATGGTTTACGTGCGCTTAAACGCGGCCAGATCAGTATCCGGGAATTTTTGCACCTGAATGCCAATATTGGTGGGTGGAAATCGCCCGAGATGATGACGCAGGAGAACTTTTGGCGGCTCAACGGCCATGGTTCTTTCTGGGAATTTAGTCCCTGGAGCCATCACAACATGAACTTGAGCCCGGACAATGGAAAAACCCCAGCAACTCGAACCCGAGGTGATATTGAGGCTATTCAAGCCGCCTACCGGGCAGGTCATATTTTTGTTGGACAGTTAAATATTCCGGTCATCGATGTTCGCCACTACCTTGAGCAAGATTTGGATATGCATCACGTCAGCGCTTCATTTTCTGCCCGGTTACGTTTGTTGAAACAGCAAGGGCATCACGATAATCAACTGATATGGGTGGCTGACAAGCGTTTTGACCCAACCCCCCAGGCGATTGAAGCAATGTCTCAGTGGCTCGAAAACCAACGCAGGTATAAAACCAAAGCATTCCGACACACCCGACCCGCCAGCCTTCAAGATCGCTGCTATGACCAACAGGGGCAGGTTATCGCCAATGGCTCCCATGTCTGGGATGGTGAGTGGAACCATCAGGAAAATGGTGTCTGCACGAAGCACTATCCGATTTACAGCACCTCTCGAATAGAGGCCGGGGGAAATTTAAATGGCGATACCTTTAAGTGCCAACTGATGAGCATCGACGACGCGTTGATAAAAGGACTCTATGCACCTATCGACATGACGCCACACCGGAACCGCCTGGAACAGATTTTTCCCGATGGAATTTGCGACTACACCAAGCCCGACCAGGGGCTGCCAGAGAAGTTGATAGTCAATGGCAGGTTAGTTAAAAAAGGGGGTTAGAAACGGGGACAAAGTGATTTTCATCTCGAGCATTTTTTAACTCTACTCGCCCCTTAACGCATCGATTGGACTCAGCCGGGTTGCATTCATCGCCGGTCTCACCCCCGCCATCAATCCAACCACCATGGACACCAGCAATGACACCACGACAATGTCGGGCTTTAAAGCCATGGGAAGTGCCGGAACAAATAGCTGGAGCAGCAAGACCACCAGGGCAACCGTCAACACACCGGTGAGACCACCGATTAACCCCAACATTACCGCTTCACCGAGAAATAGGTTGCGCACCAGACTGCGGGTGCACCCCATAGCTCGCAGCAGTCCCACTTCGCTGGTACGTTCGGTGACCGTAATCATTAAAATTGTTGAAATTCCAACCGCTCCGACCAGCAAAGAAATGGCACCAAGCCCCCCTCCTGCGTATTTAAGAATTTGCAGAATGTTGTCCATGGTTTCCATCATTTGGTCTTGAGTAATCAGCGTGAAGTCTTCAAAACTGTGGCGTTCAATTAACAGCTTTTTAATATTTTTTGTCAGGGTTTTTGTCGCCACGGCGGGACTATAAAAAACATCCACCTCCATTAGGCTTTCGCGGTTAAACAACTGTAGGCCTTTATTGGCGGGGATATAAATCATGTCATCCAGATCTGTACCGAGAAATTGCCCCTTCGGTGCGGTGACACCGACCACCCGGAATCGATTGCCGCCCACATGAACAAACTCGCCCAGCGGGTTACTGTTGCCGAATAACTCCTGTTTTAATTTACTTCCCAAGACGGCAAAGGCTCTGGCCCGGGACATATCCTCCACCGGCAAAAATGTGCCCTGTGCAATCTCCAGCTTCCAGGCTTTGTCGGCCAATGCTCCTACGCCCGCCACATCGGTATAACGACTCATCCCTTTGGCTTTGATTTGAGCCGTACCCATGACCACTGGCACAACTTCCTCGACACCAGAAATACGGGCCAATGCCTCCGCATCGTCCAGCGACAGCGGCCGGGTCGTATTGAGAATACCACTGAGGCCAAATGTTTCTGTTTTTCCCGGTGTTATCGCGACGATGTGACTGCCAAACTGAGTGAATTCCTGAATGACAAACTGGCGTAAGCCTTCGCCCAAGGAACTGAGCAACACCATAGCGGCGATACCAATTGCAAAGCCCACAATGGTCAATATGGAGCGCATGCGTTGCATCCATAGCGCCCAAATCACCCAACGAAGATAGTCTAGAAATCTCATAAGGCAATCACCCTTGTCCCGCCTGACCCCGAAGTGCCAACACCGGGTCGAGGGCCGCAGCCCTGCGGGCCGGCATCCATGAAAAGACCAATCCGGCCAACAACGCGGTACCCACTGCTGCAGGCATTGACCACCAGGGAGGCGCCATAGGAAATACCGGCCAGATACGCCCGATGACGAGCACCACTGACCAGGCAAAAATAATTCCAGCCAGTGAGCCCAGCGAAACCAGCATCAGCGATTCGCCAAGAAACAACTGGCGCACCTGGGCGCTGCTGGCACCGATGGCTTTTAGCAAACCAATTTCACGTCTTCGCTGACTCACTGAAATTAAGCTGAGATTCATAATCAGAATACCCGCCACCAGTAAACTAATGGCAGCAATGGCAGCAATGGCCAACGTTAACGTGGATAAGATATTGTCGAAGGAAGCCAGCATGGCATCCTGACTGATCAGGGTAATATCCTCATCACCCTCGTGCCGCTCGCGAATAATCTCCTTAATGCGTTTTTCAGTTCGAGGCAGATCGGCATTCCCGGCAAGTTCGATCAACACTCGGAACAGTCCCGGCGTATTAAACATTTGTTCCGCCGTGCGAACCGGCACAATGATCATGTCGCTCAAGTCCATACCCAGAGACTCCCCACGTTCGACCAGCACCCCAACAACACGCAGACGGCGACCTCCAGCCCTGACCCACTCGCCAATGGCGCGATCGTGACCAAACAACTCACGCTTGAGCTTTGCACCCAGCACACAGACCGCCATCGCTTCACTCCGAGTTCTATCGGGCAGAATCTTTCCCTGCGACACCTCTAGCTGGCGAACCTGAAAGATGGCGGGGGTACTCCCCAAGACAATAGCTTCACGGGATAAACTGTCCACGGCAATGCTGGTGGTACCGGCTATCACCGGTGCTACGGCATTTATTGAGGGGATACGAGCCAACGCCTGAGCATCTTCCAGCGTCAGGTCTCTCGGCGCAGTGCCATAGATAGGCGGCGAACCGCCAGTTGTTTCCTTGCGACCGGGTAAAATGATCAGCAATTGATTACCCAATGCTGAAAATTCCTGATTCACGTAACGGCGAGCGCCTTCGCCTAAACTTGTGAGTAAAATGACGGAAGCAACACCTAACCCCACCGCCAGCAATAACAATCCAGTACGAATCCGGTGCCGCACAAAAATCTGCCAGTTAAAGCGTATCTGATCAGCCAGGTACATACTTAGCACCCGCTCCGGCTTCAGCACTTATATCTGTTTCAATCCGTCCGTCCACCATGTGAATTTGACGGCGAGCCCGCTGCCCCAGATTGAGATCGTGAGTCACTACGAGCAATGTAATGCCTTCGGCATTGAGGTTTTCCAGCACGGCGATAATTTCACGCCCAGAGGCCTGATCCAAATTACCCGTGGGCTCATCTGCCAACAGTATTCGAGGCTTCATCACAATAGCTCGGGCTATAGCCACCCGCTGCAACTGCCCCCCCGAAAGCTGGTTCGGGTGATGACCGGACCAGGCCTCTAAACCGACTTGGGCAAGAACTTCTTGTGCCGCGGTACGGCGCTCCCGCACCGACACACCGGCCAACATCATCGGCAGCTCGACATTTTCCAAGGTCGTGAGGCGATTCACCAAATGAAACGACTGGAAAATAAAACCAATTTGCTCCCCTCGAAGGCGAGCTCGCTGTTCTTCAGGCAAGCGCTCGGTATGAGAGCCGTCCAGTAGATAGCTCCCGCTGTCGGGTCGATCCAGCAAACCGATCATATTCAGCAGTGTCGATTTCCCAGAGCCCGACGGCCCCATCACCGATATGTATTCGCCTTCCTGGGCGACTAGGTCTACTTCTCTGAGCGCTCTCAGAGGTGTCTCGCCAATCAGATATGTCTTGCTGACCTGCTGAAGCTCAATCATCGGCAACCGCACCAACTTTTGCGCTGGCACCCTCTACCACACCGGCACTACCAATATTGCCAACGATACGATCACCCTCTGAGAGCCCACTGACCACTTCCGTATAACGCCAATTGGACAGACCTTTTTCGATGGGTTTTCTGTGTAGTTTGCCCTTTTCGTCAAGCACCATCACATAGCGATCATCGACCACCAACTCTGAGGGGATTCGCAACACCTTGTTCCGACTATTAAGAATAATCTCCATATCGGCGCTGTAACCGGCCAATAGCTTTATCCCCTCAGGCAGTGTTTCCAACTCAGCTTCCACCTCTACGGTGCGAGCCTGTTTTTCAAAATCCAGAATATAGGGGGATATGCGCCGTATTCTGGCCGGAAAAATCCTACCCCTAAAGGCATCCAACGTGACGCGTACAGGAAGAGCCAAGGTAATATCCGACGCATCGACTTCATCAATCGGGGCACTAATGTAATGGCAATCATCCGTGAGCAAATCAATGGCCGGAGGTGTGGCAACACCTGGGGGTGATGGGGTGGAAAACTCGCCCACTTCACCAGTAACTTCGGCGACGGAACCCGCAAAAGGTGCCCGCAAATGGGTTTGCTCCAATACCGCAGTGGCGGCCACCACCGAAGCGTTTGCCTGAGTTACCCGAGCTTTAGCCGCTTCACAACTAGCACTGCTGGCCTGGGCTCTGGAGTTAGCAAGATCCGAAGATTCTTTGGAGACTAGGTTTTTCTTCACCAGATTGGCAATACGATGGGATTCCCGCGCATCGGATTGAGCGGAAATACAGATGCTCTGCCGCTCCTGAGTCGCTGACTGTTCTGCTGCCTCCGCTACGGACAACTGGGCTGCTCGATCCTCGTTCCACAGAGACATCAATAGCTGCCCTGCCGCCACATGATCGCCCTCCTGAACATAGAGTTGAGCAATTTGACCACCGATGGGTAGTGACAACCGAGATCGCTGACAGGCCTTAACGGTTCCTGCACGGGTATTGGCCACCGTTTGCTCAACCGTGCCCCGCTCCACTGAAATTATAGAGACCAGCACAGGATCAGGACGAGACCACAGATAGAACAGCCCGATCAGCCCCCCCCCGATAACCGCAATGACAACCCATTTTTTCATCGACATAAATCCTGCTTGCTTGATAAGAAGTTAAACCATCACCTAATCATAGACTTAGAATAAAAAACTGACCGTTGATATAGATCTATTATGCACGCCACATTTTTTAGTGCTAATAAACACAGACATAAAAAAAGCGGCCTTTCAGCCGCTTTTCACTAAATCCTGATCATTTTTAATTAGCCCATTCAAAGGCAAGAGGACGCTTCAAGAAAGGGGCCGTCCACGCAAAGCCTGCGGCCATCCGGGGCAGCACAGGCACCGCAAAGCCCCACGCCACACTTGGTCAGATAATCAATGGCGCTAAAGATCTGGTCGTCTCGACAGAACTCCCGCTGCACCGCAATAGCGGCATGGACCATAGGCTCTGGGCCACAATTATAAAACACCAGGTTATCCAGCTCTTCCAATGACAGCTCCATCAGACGCGTTCGAAGCAACTCGGTGACAAATCCATGATAGCCTTCAGAGCCATCATCGGTCGCCACATGCACATCGGCAATTTTTTTACATTCATCGAGGAAATAAAGGCGTTCAGCCGTGCGTGCTCCGGTAAAAATCTCGGCGTTATCAAAATCCCGGGCAATTTGGTAGACCGCAGCGAGACCCGTTCCACCGCTGACACTCATGATTTTGGCACCTTCGTGAGGTGCAACAGGAATACCATGTGGCCCTCTGACATAGGCTTCCGTACCCGGCTTCAGCGCCATGAGTTCGTGGGTAAAGACACCGACATCAATCACCACCAGAGAGAAGGGATCGTCAGTCAGTGCAGAGAATGGTTTTTCACCCAGCCCTGGAATCCACAGAAAAATAAATTCACCGGCCTGAACATTCACCTTCCGGTCGAAGGTAAGAATACAAATATCGTCGGTTACCCGCTCGTTTGACACCAATGACACCGGGCGGAATTGCATATCCACATCATAGCGAATCAGGTTTTCAGCCTGATTTTTCCCGTACTCGATGTCGCGATGCAACGTTTGAAAGTATTCCCTCATTTCGTCTGTGGTCAGACCGATCAGCGCGGAGCCAACACCCACCACATCGGCACCAGCATCCGCATAGGCACGAACGTCATCAGCACTGCTGGCGCCACCACAACCGATAATAGGACAGTCCACGGCTTCGGCAATTTCTCGCACACATTTCAAACCAATGGGTAACACACCTTTGCCCGACATACCCCCGGAACCATTACTCAATACCGGGTGACCATGAGCAGAGGTATAGCCAGGACCAACCGTGTTAATGGCACAGAGTCCATCGGCACCTCCAGCAACAGCCGCCTTGGCAATTTCGGCTATATTGTCGGTATTTGGTGTCAGTTTCGGGATCACCGGTATATCTACTACCGCCTTTACTGCCGCCGTGATTTCTCTGACCAGTTCGGGATCCTGCCCCATGGCCATGCCATAACCTTTGGCGTGGGGACACGACAAGTTCAGCTCGAGCCCATCGGAAACCGGGGCAAGAATTTTGGCTACCTCAACAAATTCTTCAACACTACCACCAAAAATTGAGGTGAGCAGAAAGCGATCCTCCGGCACATTCAATGTCGCCAGCGACTCAGCCAGTTGCTTTGCGCCCGGATTGGTTAGACCAACGGCATTCACAAAACAGCCCGGCGCATACTGACTGATTACCGGTTCGCGATAACCCGGCCTTGGCTCAAGCCCAACACTTTTGGTCGTCAACACCCCCACTTCGGGAATCGTATCGAAAATATGCTGAATAATAGAGGCGGCCGTTGTCACAATTCCAGAGGGGATGGTGAACGGTGAGGTAATGGTTTTACCAAAGAAATTTTTATTGAAACCGCTGTTTCTGAAGGACGCTGCTTTAGACATTTAGAGTTTATGACCTAAGGAGTAGTTGAGGTGTGTATGGTTGCCTGTAAGTGGCAGAAGGATAAACGTCCTCCCCCCTGAAATCCACCCGGATCAATGGATAAAAGTACTCAAGGCTGTGTGATTCATGGCACGTTGTGGGTAATTTGAAGGGTATGACTAGCAACTTTTCACAGCTTAGCCTTTACCTGTTCACCATAATGAAACAGGCAATAACCACCGGGCTCTATTTGCTGCCAAGCTTCATTAGCCGTCAGAGGCTGAGTGGCAATCACCGTCACCACGTCGTCTGGCGTCGTTTCCTGTTTAAAGTCGATCACCACATCCTCATCAACCAACAGTGCTTTTCCAAAGGGTGCCCGACGGGTAATCCAATAAAGGTTATTACCACAGAAAGCCATCACATAGGCTCCATCCGTCAGCAACATATTATAGACACCCAGTTTGTTTAATTGAGCCGATAGCGTTGCGATGTAGCGAAACACATCAGGCATATCATCGGGCGGAGATGGGTAGCGGCTTTTCAGCTGGCACAGCAACCAGCAAAAAGCATGCTCGCTGTCTGTTTCACCTACCGGGGTATAAAAACCCGTGTCCAGTGACTCAAAACCCTCAAGTTGGCCATTATGGGCAAATGTCCAGTTTCTCCCCCATAGCTCACGGGTAAAAGGGTGCGTATTCTCAAGGCTTACACCACCCCGATTGGCCTGCCGGATATGACTAACCACCGAGCAGCTTTTGATGGGGTAACTTACCACCATCTTTGCAATTTTTGATTCACAGGAAGGACTGGGGTCTTTAAATGCACGACACCCTTTCCCCTCGTAGAAGGTAATACCCCAGCCATCCGCATGCGGGCCGGTGTTACCACCACGCTGGATCAACCCGGTAAAGCTAAAGCATATATCCGTGGGAACATTGGCACTCATACCTAGTAGTTCGCACATACATCTTCTCTTTCGTCTTCAGGGTTTATGCATTAACGGTTTGTTTAAGATTTTCTTCAACGATCAAAAGTGGCCCGGAGTGAAAATGAAACTCACTGTCGGGCATCTCAATCAACTGCTGTTCCTGCTCACGAAACACCTCAATTCTCTCATCGATCGATTGATTTCCGGCAGCTTTCTTAGCCAATAAGAGGTAGTCCCGATAATGTCGCCCCTCAGATTTCAGCAGTGACAGATAAAATTGCTTGAGCTCATCGTCGAGGTAAGGTGCCAATTTTGCGAACCGCTCACACGACCTCGCCTCAATAAAGGCTCCAACGATCAATGTATCGATTAGTTTAGCGGGTTCATGCGTCCGGACTTTTTTTCGCAGCCCGGCGGCATAACGGGAGGCCGTTATATTTTGATAGGCAATACCCCGTGCCTTCATGATCGCGATCACTTGCTCAAAATGACGCATTTCCTCTCTAGCCAGCTTGGACATTTTATTGAGCAACTCAAAACTATCCACATAGCGATATATCAGGTTAATCGCTGTACTGGCGGCTTTTTTTTCACAGTTTGCATGATCGATTAACAATATGTCCTGATGCTGCAAAGCATTCGCTATCCATGCATCAGGCGTTTTACAGGGTAAAAAAGCTTCTATTTCTTCAAGTGAAGATACTGCCACGAATTTCAATCCTTACTGAAAAATGATTCAACGTCTTGAGCGATAACAATATCCAGACTGTGGACAATGGGGCGCGAAGCAACCTGCTGTCGCCAAGGCTTCAGGCCTTTTATTTCACTCATAACATCCCAGCCATACACCTCGCTCATGGTTTTCTCTACCTTATCGAAGGTGTAGTAGGCAACGATGTCGGCATAGGTGAACTTATCCCCCGCCAGGTAAGGTTCAAATTTTGCCAACTTTTCCAATGCCATTAACCCTCTGGCCACTTGAGGTCTTACTTCCTCAACGGTCTGCTCATGGTTAGTCCCACCAAAAAAGACGCCAGCGTAAAGGCGACGTGCAGGCAACTCAACATACAACTCACAAGCCCTCATCAGCTCACGCACTTTGGCTCGTTCAAAAGGATCCGCCGGAAACAGTGGAACTTCGGGGTTAATCTCTTCCAGAAATTCCATGATAGCGATGGTTTCAGAGAGAAACCCCTCCCGAGCTTCAAGGCAGGGTATTTTACCCATGGGACTCATGGATAAGAATTGATCTTCCTGATTGGGATAAGACCGGACTTCATCGAACTCAAAACCTTTTTCGAGCATGGCCAACTTGGCCATATTGAAGTAGGCGCTGACGTGAAAACCATAAAGTTTAAGCATGCTTGTTTCACCCTAATTAAAGCCCGTAAATCCCCACAGGGCATTACACCCAAAAATGGCAGTGTATCAGAGAATTTTGCCCGGTGAATGGCCTCTGTCCACTGGCATCACATTACTCTGAGATTTGAATTATAGTAAGTATGTGCGGCCGTTGGGCTTATTGCCCAGTCAGGCCAGAATATGGGTATGGACTAGCAGCCATGATTCACTGGTAGCCCCAAACCACTCTTAATCCTGCCGGATTGGGTCAAGTCACACAAGAAGAGGATGCAGATCGTGTTAGAAGCTTATCGTCAACATGTAGCAGAACGTGCCGCTGAAGGAATTCCACCCAAGCCCCTTACGCCAGAATGGACAGCAGACCTGGTTGAGTTATTAAAAAGCCCACCCGCTGGTGAAGAAGCATTTTTGTTAGACCTTATCGCCAATCGCGTACCACCCGGTGTGGATGAAGCGGCTTACGTCAAAGCAGGTTTCCTAAGCGCATTGGTTAAGGGTGAAGCAAGCTCACCTCTGATTGACCGCAGCGCGGCAGTTACCCTGCTCGGCAATATGCACGGCGGCTATAATGTTGCAACCCTCGTTGAACTGCTGGACGACGCTGAATTAGCTGAGCAGGCCGCTGAAGAACTGAAAGGCACGCTATTGGTATTTGATGCATTCCACGATGTTGCTGAAAAAGCAGATGCTGGCAATGCCAATGCAAAAGCTGTACTCCAATCCTGGGCTGATGCCGAGTGGTTTACAAACAATGATGCTGTGCCAGAAAGTATCAAAACTATCGTCTTTAAGGTCACTGGCGAAATTAACACCGATGACCTGTCTCCTGCACCAGATGCATGGAGCCGTCCAGATATTCCTCTGCATGCTCGCGCCGCTTTCAAGATGACTCGCGACGGTCTCACACCTGATGAGCATGGCGCTGTTGGCCCAATGAGCCAAATTGACGAAATCAAATCCAAAGGGCTACCTGTCACCTTTGTGGGCGACGTTGTGGGTACCGGCTCTTCACGTAAATCTGCTACCAACTCAGTACTTTGGTTCTTCGGCGAAGACATGCCCGGTGTACCAAACAAGCGCTCTGGCGGCATTTGTATTGGTGGCAAGGTAGCACCTATCTTCTTTAACACGATGGAAGATGCTGGCGCACTGGTATTTGAAGCACCCGTCGACGACATCAATTTTGGCGACATCATTGAAATTCGTCCCTACGACGGAAAAATTCTTAACGAAGCTGGCGAAGTCATCTCCGAGTTCGAATTTAAATCTGACGTAATTCTCGATGAAGTCCAGGCAGATGGCCGAATTAATCTGATTATTGGCCGCGGCTTGACCCAGCGTGCTCGCGAGCATCTTGGTCTGCCTGCTTCTGACTTTTTCCGGCATCCTAATCAGCCAGAAGACACAGGCAAAGGGTACACGTTGGCACAGAAAATGGTCGGTAAAGCATGTGGTGTTGAAGGCGTTCGCCCCGGCACTTATTGCGAACCAAAAATGACCACGGTTGGCTCTCAGGATACCACTGGCCCAATGACCCGTGACGAACTGAAAGACTTGGCCTGCCTCGGCTTCTCCGCAGACCTGACTATGCAGTCTTTCTGTCACACCGCGGCTTACCCCAAGCCTGTGGATGTCGAGACACAACACACCCTGCCAGACTTCATCATGAACCGCGGCGGCGTATCGCTTCGTCCTGGCGACGGCATCATCCATAGCTGGTTGAATCGGATGTTGCTGCCGGACACCGTAGGTACGGGTGGTGATTCACACACTCGCTTCCCCATGGGTATTTCATTCCCTGGCGGTTCCGGACTGGTTGCTTTTGCTGCCGCGACCGGCGTTATGCCTCTGGATATGCCTGAATCCGTTCTGGTTCGCTTTAAAGGTGAAATGCAACCGGGCATCACTTTACGTGACTTGGTTCACGCTATCCCTTATTACGGCATTAAAGAAGGTCTGCTGACCGTTGAGAAGAAAGGCAAGAAAAACTTCTTCTCTGGTCGTGTTCTGGAAATCGAAGGCCTCAATGACCTGACCGTTGAACAAGCATTTGAATTGTCCGACGCCTCTGCCGAGCGTTCCGCTGCAGGCTGTACTATCAAGCTGAGCGAAGAATCAGTCGCCCAATACCTCCGCTCCAACATCACACTGTTGCGATGGATGGTAGGCCATGGCTACGGTGATCGACGCACACTGGAACGTCGTGCTGTGAAAATGGAAGAGTGGCTGGCCAACCCATCACTGATGGAAGCCGACGCCGATGCCGAATACGCCGCGGTGATTGAAATTGACCTGGCTGACGTTAAAGAACCTATCGTTTGCTGTCCGAATGACCCGGATGATGCAAAACTGTTATCTGACGTCGCCGGCGACAAAGTGGACGAAGTATTTATCGGTTCTTGCATGACCAACATTGGTCACTTCCGTGCAGCGGGTAAATTGTTTGAAACGGCTAAATCTGGTGTTAAATCACGCTTCTGGCTAGCGCCACCCACTAAAATGGATGAGCACACGCTGATGGAAGAAGGTTACTACAACATCTTTGGCAAAGCGGGCGCACGTACCGAGATGCCCGGCTGTTCTCTGTGTATGGGCAACCAGGCACGAGTTAATCCGGGAGCCACGGTTATCTCCACATCAACCCGTAACTTCCCTAACCGTTTGGGTGATGGTGCCAATGTCTACCTGGCTTCAGCTGAATTAGCTGCAGTGGGCGGCATTTTGGGCAAACTACCTACACCTGCTGAATACATGGAGTACGCCAACAAGGTCAACTCTATGTCTGATGAAATCTACCGTTATATGAACTTCGACCAGATCGAATCCTTCCAGGCTGGTGCCGACGAAGGCAAGCGTATTGCGGCGGAAGAAATTGTTACCGTTTCATAAGTATGTTGGGTAACGGCTGGTTGTAACAAACCAGCCACATAAGAAAGGCCCCGCTTTGGCGGGGCCTTTTTCTACAGAAAAGTAGTCCCGGTCAAGCACGCCCCCTTAGCTAGCCTTTTTTAGGTTGCCTATTCTAATCTGCCGTGCGTAAACTTGATGCTGATTGTTTTAGCTATCCAAGCAGGTGCTCTAATATGCAATACCAATTCTTTGATCTATATCGTCAATCACTAGCACCACTGAATGCCTCTGTAGACCTTATTCACGATATCGTCACAGATGAAAGGTACCCCCTTGTTAACACCCGTTATGGCAGGCTTCGAAAGGCAATACTAGAATCCACCAGCCGCCTGCTAAAGCACTACCCTAAACAAGGCTTTCAATACGAACCAGTTGTTATTAACGGTGAAGAACACCCGGTCAGCGAGACCGTGGTTCTGGAAAAACCCTTTTGTAATTTGCTGCGCTTTCGCCGTGAAGGTCTTCCCGATGACGCCCCAAAATTACTCTGTGTCGCGGCATTATCTGGCCACCACGCCACCTTGGCGAGGGAAACCTTCAGAGAATTCCTGGAAGATTACGAAGTCTATCTCACGGATTGGTCCGATGCGCGGGATGTGCCGCTCTCGGAAGGAAAGTTTGGCTATGAAGAATATGTCACCTATTTAATCGATTTTATGACGCACATTGGCCCCAACAACCATGTCTTTGCCATATGCCAAGCGGCAGTTCCAGCGTTAACCGCTGTCAGTCATATGTCACGGGAGAAGGATGTTTGCCGACCCAAAACTCTCACAATGATGGCTGGGCCCATTGATATTCGGGTAAACCCCAACGCCTTCACCAAACAAGTTTTAAAAACCTCCGCTAAATTTCTTGAGAAAGTTGCCATTCACAAGGTGCCCAACCGTTTCGCCGGCTCAGGCCGACGTGTTTACCCAGGAACCATGCAACTGGGTGGCTTCATGTCCATGAACATAAAGTCTCATTTGGAAAAACATATACAGTTCTTTAAAGACATTGTTCATGGCAATGTAGACGATGCCGACAAGCACCGCGATTTCTACGATGAATACATGGCCGTCCTCGATATGGACGCAGATTTTTATCTGGAAACCATGGATCGGATTTTTCTGGATCAACAGCTGCCCAAAGGCACCATGCAATATCTGGGAAAGACGATCAATTGTAGCGATATCACCGATGTGGCCCTGCTCACGCTGGAAGGTGAAAAAGATGACATGATTAGCCTGGGGCAAACTGAGGCTGCACTGCACCTTTGTGACAAGCTACCTAAGAAGCTTAAAAAACACTATGTGCAGAAAGGCGTTGGTCACTACGGTATTTTTAATGGCAGTAAATACCGGAAAGGCGTTGCACCAAAAATCAAAGACTGGATTAACAAACACGACAGGTAAGTTGTTAATTTTCAATAACAAGCAATAAGCAAAAGACCGACAATTGTCGGTCTTTTTAATTACCAGGCAAATTACTTTGCTTAAGGTTGTGCCTTTATACTCCGCTCTGTGTTTTAACTCCCGCGTCGCTGTTTGTCCTTAAGCACCAGCTTTTCTTTCTTACGGCTCAAGATTTTTGCTTCCATTGAAGAGCCAATATGTGCTTCTCCTCTTTGTTTAGCCAAATTCATTTGCCGTTCTCGGGCTGTGTAACGCCTGATTTGTTCCTTGCTGTGCCGACCAAAACAACGATGACAGCTCACCCCTTTTTGGTAATGCACGTGCTGCTTATCTTCTTCCGTGATCGGCATCCGACAAGCGTGGCACTGATCGTATTGGCCCTTTTCAAGCTTGTGATTCACGGTGACTCGATTATCAAAAACAAAACACTCACCGCGCCACTTAGAATCAGGTTCAGGCACCTGCTCAAGATAATTGAGGATACCGCCTTTCAGATGGTAAACCTCCTCAAAACCCTGTTGCTTTAAATAGGCTGTCGATTTCTCACAGCGAATGCCACCGGTGCAAAACATCGCTACTTTTTTCTGCTTTTTCGGGTTCAGTTCCTTGCTGACGTAATCTGGAAACTCACGAAAAGTACTTGTCTCGGGATTCACTGCATTTTCAAAAGTACCGATCTCAATCTCATAGTCATTTCGAGTATCCAGCAGCAATACCTCAGGATCGCTAATGAGGGCATTCCAGTCGCCAGGCTCGACATAGGTACCGACTATCTCATTCGGATCAATCTCAGCCACGCCCATAGTCACAATTTCATTTTTAAGCTTTACCTTGGTGCGATAAAAAGGGTTGGCTTCGACATAGGATTCTTTGACTTCCAGGCCAGAGAAGCGCCCGTCTTTTTCTAACCACGCCAAAACCGCATCAATGCTCTGTCTGGAGCCAGCAATCGTGCCATTAATCCCCTCTGGGGCAAGCAGCAAGGTACCTTTGACACACTGCTCCAACATCAAGGTTTGAAGGGGCGATCTAAAAGCTTCAAAATCAGGAAATTTCGCGAAACGGTACAGTGCAGCGACCACTACACTATGGGGTGACTCAGTCATATATCTTCCTCATTGCAACCGGAACGTAAAACCGGGCAAGTTATGGGGTGCAGATTGCCCTGGCCCCCCTTTGCGGCGCATTTTAGGGAAATCTGCTCAAGCACTCAAGGAAACTGTATTCATGGAAATCTTCCTTTAACACCCAATATTGTCAGGTACTGCCGGTTGCGTTACTTCCGCCTTCATAAGCCCCCTGACACCTTATAACTTAATAGTCATACTATTCTTTACTATAAAGCCAAGCCCGGTACATAAATGTTCTACATTTAGGTAAAATTGCCGCCCCTTGCACTTCAGGCACCAATCATGACAGAGCTATTGTCACCCGCTGGAACCCTTAAAAACATGCGCTATGCATTTGCCTATGGAGCAGATGCTGTTTACGCCGGACAACCCCGCTATAGCTTGCGTGTAAGGAACAATGAGTTCAACCATCTGGATGTGATGGCTGGCGCAATAGCGGAAGCCCACGCCCAGAATAAAAAGTTCTATATCGCCAGCAATATATCTCCGCACAATGACAAAGTCAGAAGTTATCTTCGAGATATGGAAGAAGTCATTGAGATGCGACCTGACGCTCTGATCATGTCTGATCCGGGGCTGATCATGATGGTTAGAGAAAAGTGGCCAGAGATGCCTATTCACTTATCGGTACAAGCCAACGCCACTAACTATGCGACAGTTAAGTTCTGGCATACACAGGGCATTGTCCGCACGATATTATCCCGCGAGCTGGGATTGAATGAGATTGAAGAAATTCGCCAGCGCTGTCCAGAGATGGAACTTGAAGTTTTTGTCCACGGTTCACTGTGTATTGCCTATTCCGGTCGCTGTTTGCTCTCTGGCTATATGAATCACAGAGACCCCAACCAAGGTGCCTGCACCAACGCCTGCCGCTGGAAATACAATGCCCAGGAAGCAACGGAAACAGAGACCGGAGATATTGTTCCAGCCAAGGTTTGGGATCCAACCCAAGCAAGCCAACAGGATCACGAAGAAGAAACGCCCATCATGTTGCTGGAAGAACAAGGCCGACCCGGCGAAATGATGCCCGCCTTCGAAGATGAGCACGGCACCTACATAATGAATTCAAAGGATCTGCGTGCCGTTCAACATGTCGAACGCTTGGTGAACATGGGCGTTGTTTCCTTAAAAATTGAGGGTCGCACCAAGTCTCATTACTACGCTGCCCGCACTGCTCAAGTCTACCGTCGCGCCATAGATAACGCCGAGGCCGGCATACCCTTTGACATGAATATGATGGCCGAACTGGATCACCTGGCTAACCGCGGCTACACCGAAGGCTTCTACCGCCGTCACGTGCCTCAGGCAACCCAGAACTATGAGCAGAGTGCCTCCAGCAATCCAAACCAACAGTTTGTGGGTGAAATCAGCGCGGTAGATACGGCTAAAGGCTGGGTTACAGTAGAGGTTAAAAACCGCTTTGAAAATGGCGATACGCTTGAACTTGTCACCCCAAACGGAAATATGACGTTCAACCTGGAGACACTGGAAAACCTTAAGGGAGAGTCCATGGATGCAGCACCGGGATCCGGTCATGTTGTACGCATACCCATGCCTGCCAAAATCAGCCTGCCAGAAGACGGCGGTTATGCGATGCTAATGAGGTATATGTAACTCTCTGGGTTTAAGGTCTTTTGCCAAAATCCCAATAAAGACTTAGCCTATGAATTGGCCTCTAGTGCAATTGAGTAAACAATGCGTGTCGCATAAGGTGCAATAACAATGGCCAGGATCATCGTTTTACTCGCTATCGCCTTTCTCATTTATTTATTCTTGGGCGCACTTAAACAACGCTCGCCTCAGCAACGGAAACAACTACTGTTGCGCGGGCTGCTCTTTGCACTGATTGCCGCTATCCTCCTGCTGGCAGCAACAGGAAGGGTTCACTGGGTAATGGCAGCACTGGCGGCCGCACTCCCCTTTGTTAAAGGACTTTTCGGCTTACTGCTGAGGACACTGCCGTTCCTGCAAGTCTTGCTGAAACACCGACAGTCCAGTTCAGAACAATCCAGTGCACCAAGCAGCAATCCAGAAATAGACGAAGAAGAAGCATGGAAAATACTGGGCCTTAATCCAGAGGCGAGCAGAGAAGACATCATTAAAGCCCACAAACGCCTGATACAAAAACTACACCCAGACCGGGGAGGAAACGATTATCTTGCGGCAAAGCTCAATGCAGCCAGAGATTTATTGCTCGACAAAAAGAAGGGATAAGTGGAAATAATTACTCATTAAGTGGCGTAGCTTTATCTGTATGTTTTAACAATAAGTGAATATATCGGCCCAGCCACATATAGGGCTCTCTCTGGGAGTACTTCAGCTCCATCTTAATAACATCCTCAGGCACGGCATGGCCGCCACGCACAGTGGTCACATAATCATGGAACACTCTGACACCGCACGCGCTTTCTACCTGAAGGCCCAACTTATCACACCAGCCTTGCACCTGCTCTGGGTACAGGGGATTGCCCGGCGTCAAACTACCGGGATCGGCAACAAACGATGCCTGGTTTAACCAATTGAAATTTCCTCGAATTAAATTGCGGTACTCCAGCGAATGGCGGTTGTAATAGGTCAGTGAAAGCGTGCCTGTGTCTGAAAGGTAGCCCTTTAAGTGAGCGATCAAGGCTTCGGGATCCGCCAACCACTCAACGACAGCATGGCAAAGAACAAGATCAAACGTCCCTTTTACATGATTCGATAACGACTGGAATGGACAATGATACCAATGAATATCATCCAGAACCCCAGCCTGCTCGGCAGAGGATCTGGCAATAGCCAACATTTCACTGGAGATATCGTTCACCGTCACCTGATGCCCGAGTTTTGCTAAACGGACCGCCAACTGCCCAAGGCCAGCACCAACATCCAAAACTCTCAGTGGTTTGCTTCCGTAAATATCAGGAATAGCTTCCTCTATGTCACGCCATAACACAGCCAGCCGAATGTCGCCCTTTAAGCTGCCATATACCTTTCGCTGAAACCGCTCAGCCAAATCATCAAAATTTCTATCTTCGTTCATTTGCACATTCTTTTATGACCAATAAGGACTGCTATAACGTAAATTCAACAACCAAACCTAATACCCAATTTACTGTTTTCCCCTCAATACACTTGTCGTCTCCACAACACCATCGTCATCCCTAACCATTAGACACCGCTTTTTAAAGCATTACGGACTCTTTGTATTCTTCAAATACTTGGCGATAAAATTTGACTTCCGCTTTTAGTGGTACTATTCAAAACCTGCACTGAACATAAAACAAGTTGTTAGTTGCCCCCTTTGGGATTGCTAACAACGCAGCAAGTTTCTTATTTGTTCACTGGGCGCAACAAACATAATTATTCTTATAATGATGAAGGTGATAGATATGTCCAGCTGGTTCGAGTTAAACAAAGATACTGAAGCTCAATTCAACTTTTCTCTAAAAAATGACGACGGAGAAACTATTTTAACAAACATCCAACCCTATATATCCAAGGGTTCCGCCAAGGCGGACATTGAAGCAGTTCAACGAAACTGCGCATACATAGATCGGTACGACACCAAAGAATCCCCTGCGGGAGAACACTACTTCAATCTGCAGTCACCCAACCATCACATTATCGCAACAAGCCCCATGTACCAAACAGCAGAATCTCGTGATACTGCTATTAATTCGGTGATTTCCAGTGGCTCGACCAGAGTCATAAAAAGCTAATCCAGCTCCAACCAAACTCTATAACGACAAACCTAGCCCTGCCGTCAAGGACAGGGCTTTGTTGACTAAGGAACACGGCTTTCCCAGGCTGTGGATAGCCGCATCAAGAGATGATTGGAGGCTGTGCGCATGAACCATTCACACGCCAAAATACCGCCCCCAACGTAGATAAATCATCGTCCACAAGAGACCATGGAACCAAAACCCAATAAATACGCTTTCGTCATCACAGGTTGATACCCGCACCCTAAAACCCTAGAATTGCGCCGGTATTATACGAAGTGCCCATCACTTATTACGCCCCGGTGGCACAGCTGGATAGCGCGGCCCCCTCCTAAGGGGCAGGTCAGAGGTTCGAATCCTCTCCGGGGCGCCAAATACTACTATTCATCCTATGAACCTACTTGTACTTGAAGACACGGACTTTATCTCTGAAAGCCAAGCGAAGGTTACTGGACGCCGATTAAGGCATTTACTAGACATTAATAAAGTGACTGTCGGCGATAGTCTAAAAGCTGGACGACTCAATGGGCTTATGGGAACAGCCCAAGTGTTACACATTGACTCTGAGTCTATACACCTCGATGTAACCCTAACCGAACGGCCACCGGCACCCCTTCCCCTCACACTGATTCTGGCGCTACCTCGCCCCAAAATGCTGCGACGTATTTTACAAACCATTGCCACGATGGGCGTCAAAAAACTGTATTTAATCAATACCTGGCGAGTGGAAAAAAGCTATTGGCAAACACCCTGGCTAGCTGACACGGCTCTCAGGCAACAACTTATTTTAGGGCTCGAGCAAGGCGGTGACACCCAGTTACCCGAAATCGTCATTAAAAAGAGGTTTAAGCCCTTTGTTGAAGATGAGCTGATAAACATTACGGCTGACAGCAAGTCCTTCCTGGCGCATCCCAAAGCAGACGATCCATGCCCCATGGCATTCAATCAACCCTCTACCTTAGCAATTGGCCCTGAGGGCGGTTTTATAGACTATGAGGTGGAAAAATTTGTCGAAATGGGATTTCAGCCGATAACCCTGGGCAGCCGAATTCTCAGGGTAGAAACAGCTGTTCCTGTACTGCTTTCGAGGCTCTTTTCTTAGGCATCCAGTAACAGATACAGCCCACCTGTAATAAAAAAATGGCATATACATCCCGCAAAATATTGAGGTATATTCTCTCTATTCCATTTAGAACGAACGTTTTTTTATCAAATTGAGCTCTCAACTGAATCTGGACAGCCCTGTTAAAGGAGATCAGCATCTATGAAATTTTACGACTGTTCTATTGCCCCAAACCCCAGGCGTGCACGGATATTTATTGCTGAAAAGGGCCTAGATATACCAAAAGTTGAAATTGATATTGTCGGTGGTGAAAACCTAGAAAAAGAATTCTTATCGATTAATCCCCGGGGGTTATTACCAGTTTTAGAATTAGATGATGGAACCCGGTTTGATGAAACCATGGCAATTTGCAAATATCTAGAAGATCTATACCCAGAACCGCCACTGCTGGGAACCACACCTGTAGAGCGAGCAAAGATTGAGTGTCTTCAGAGAAAAATGGAATTCGACGGCATGATTGCCACCTCAGAAGCGTTTCGAAACAACACCAAAAACGATAATTTTTCCTACAGAAGCCTACCCGGAGTTGATACTGTAGGCGCCATTGAGGGCCTGGTAGAACGTGGCAACAAAACGCTGGGGGTCTTTTACCATTGGCTAGAAAAGTACTTAACCAACTCAAAATTTATTGCTGGTGACCGTTTTACCATGGTTGATATCACCGCTCTTTGTGCGGTTGATTTTGCTAAATGGGTCGAATTGGATATTCCCAAGGAAAACACCAACTCATTGCGCTGGTACGAAGATGTTTCATCTCGACCCAGTGCTCAAGCATAAAAACAACTCAGAGAATATGTGAAAAAACCCGGAAAAACCGGGTTTTTTCACGATGTATCTTAGGATATAAACCACACTCAAACTAACCGCGGCGATTCGCTTTAGAAAAAGACTTTTTCGGCTGGCACACCACTTCCGGAGACCCCGGTTTCAATAGACACACCAGAAACTTTCTTTCTCTCATAAAAATTCAACAGCTTGTCCTTTAGCCTTTGCGAGTAGGTAATAAAGTTGGTTAGAGCACCGACATCGTGACGCAGGGGATCGGCAAACATTCGCAATAGATCTTTGTTTACCTCGTCGATGTGTTCCTGCAACTCAGCAGCCGACGGCTTTATATCTGATTTATCAGCCGTGGACAGGTAGCTGTCAATAGCACCAAATAAACCTAATGTTTTTCCTGACAACTCTCTAACCATAGTCAGAACATCACTTTTCAGATCAACAAACTTTTCCTTTATCACCTTCTTGCTATGAAATAGGTCGTTAATTGAATCATGTATCTGAAAAAGATAATCATATTGATTGATAATTCTCATCAATTCTCTGGACTGATGTTCCTCGTCCACGGCTGTAATAATTCGTGAAAAGTAACTCATGTACTCTTTTTTAACAAAGTTGACATAGTCAATGCGCTTGTCCGCCGCATCATAAACACCTTGATAATTGGTTTCGATACTCAAAGTGACCAGACTGTAATTTTCTTTAAGAAAACAAAAGAGTTTATGCATACCGCCATCCAAATTTTCTTTCACTTGCGAAAACTCGTCATCCTTGTCATACACGGGCAAATCTAGCCGTTCAAAGTCCATTTTCCCCTCGCCCATCATCACATCGACCAATCGTGTGAATGGAGTAATCAGCATGAGAAAGATTAGACTGGTCGCCACATTGAAGATTAAATGAAAATAGGCCAACGCGATGGCTGGATCGGGGTTTAACTCAGAAACCCGATCACCAAACATCAACAACAAAGGGGTAAATATTACAACGCCACCCAAGTTAAAAAGAAAATGGCTTAATGCTGTTTTTTTCGCAGCAACATCCATGGAAAACATTGCTATTAACGCCGTTGCCGTAGTGCCAATATTTGCACCCATGATTAGCGGCACGGCATTTTCTAGACCCAAAAGACCTTGCTGCGTAAAAATTATCGCTAATCCAGTGGTCACTGAACTGGACTGAACAACAGCAGTAAAAAGACAGCCAAACAATATTGCATAGAGCGGATTTTGCGGCTGGGTCAACAACTGAATTAAAACCTCATTATTTTGCAATGGCTGCAAAGAGGAAGAGATTAGATTGAGGCTAAAAAAGACAAAGCCAAAATAAAAGATAGTTCTGCCAAAGATTGAAAATCGCATCCTGACGACAGACAGTACAAAACCAATAATAATGATCAGCGGTGCAAATGAGGTTAGCTTAAAGGCAACCAATTGAGCAGTAATAGTTGTTCCGACATTAGAACCAAAAATAATTCCGATACTGTTTTTAAAGGAAAGAACACCAGCATTAACCAGACTGATGGTGATGACAGAGGTGGCCGAACTGGATTGAATAAAGGCCGTCACCATAGCCCCGATCAACACACCCACAATTGGAATTCTGGTGGCACTACCCAACGATTTCCTGAACTGCTCTCCCGATATTTTTTCAATTTCTTTTGAGAAGTTATCCAAGCCAAAAACAAAAAGGATAATTGCAGTTACTGCTGTCATTAGTATATGAAGATTTTCCATAGCATTACTTACCACTCAGTGTTACTGCCGCATAAACAACACTTCTATCGATAACTAAATCCTGAGGCCAAACCAGCACTCGATTATGTTTTTACTTTTGCACACACCTAATCATAGTAAACCACCTAAGGCAGAACGCTTTTATCCACGCCCGTCAAACCACATACCACCTCCACAGCAATGGAAACGCAGCTTTTGATATTGAGTTTAGCAATGTATCCTAGAAACACACCAAGCGGACAACCTTTATGCCTGGGCTAATTGATAGCCTGCGGCCAACAAACTGTGCATACGAACCACTATGGCGCTCACTGAGCTATTCTTCAAACAGACGATTTACCCACACTACGAAGATGCCAACTACGTATGATTCGCTCTCTGTCATGCTGCAACCGCCTACGTCTAAAACCTCGATGCTTTGGCTACCGATTCTATTATTACTTCTGCATTTTGATGTGCTGCTGTCTGACACACCCCCCAAGCTACGCATTAGACCTGCCAAAACTGCCGTTCATCCCTTACAAAGCTGGGCAGCATATTGAGCTGGCAGGCAATGACGCATTGCGAAAAATATTGGAACAAGAACTTGCCCGTCAGCGACAAAATAACTATCAACTCAAACAGTATAAGAAGCCGAACAAAATCGGCCGCTATGAGAGTCAATTACTGACGACTCGCTTAAGAGCTGAAGGTTTTTACGCACCTCAGGTCAACTTTTACATCAGGGATGGGCAGGCTGTGTACCGTATTGAGCCTGGGCCTAGATACCATGTCGGAGAAATTTCACTACAGACCCCGAAGGGAGTCGATATACAGCGAAATATCATCAAGATTCAGGCAGGAGACCCTCTCCTTGCAGAATCGGTACTCTCTGCCAAGAAAAGGCTAGCCACATACACCTCTTCCAACTATTGCCTGTATCAAGTCAACACCAGCTACCGAGTGGTCATCGACCACCAAACACAATCGGCCAGGCTAATTTTTATCATTGAGCCCAGCCCTTCTGTTCATTTTGGAAAGATTACATTTAGCGGTTTACATTCCATCGATGAAAACTATCTCCGCGCTCGCCTACCGATTAAAGAGGGCGAATGTTTTAATCGAAACCGCATTGAAAAAGCGCGCCTTGCACTGATCCAAACCAATTTATTAGTCCGCGCAACAGCGCAGGTAAAAGAACCCAGCGAAGGTAAGGTACCCGTCGAATTCTCTGTGACAGAACGCGATCACCGAACTGTAAGTGCGGGTGTTGGTTTTGAGACTGACGAAGGATTTGGTATATCGGCCGGATGGGAACACCGCAACTTGATGGGGCGAGCCCAAACACTAACCGTCGACAGCCATATTGCTCAAAATGCACAAGGTCTGTTATCCAAATTGATACTGCCTCACTACCAGCGTAGTGATCAGTCGATCACCATCTATACCGATCTTAAACGGGAAGATACGGATGCCTTTGAATCAAAAACCGGCACGCTCGGCGTAGAGCTGTCTAGGAAAATAACACCAAATCTAATAGGTTTGGTGGGCGTTGAACAGTCATTATCGCAAGTCATCGAAGACGGTGAAGATGACCGCTTTGCTCTCTTATCATTACCATTGAGCCTTGAATATGATCGTCGCAGTGACTCACTTGACCCACAATCTGGCTTCGTCATCGCTGGGCGTGTCCGGCCATATTTAGACACTCACAACACCAGCACGACCTTTATAAAATCGACCCTGGCAGCCAGCTCGTATTTTACGTTCAACCAGTTCGCCTGGAAGCCCACCATTGCCATGCGCGGCGCAGCGGGATCAATTAGCGGTATCGACCCAGAGCAAGTACCCGCCAATATTCGCTTTTACTCGGGCGGCGGTGGTTCCGTTCGTGGCTACCCCTTCCAATCATTGGGTCCGCTCACCGACAAAGATCCCGATGGGGGCTTATCTTTCACCGAAATATCCCTCGAGACCCGGCTTCGCTGGGGAAAGAACTGGGGTGGCGTGGTGTTTCTCGATGGCGGCGTTGCTTACGAGGAGGACCTTCCACGATGGGGTGAAGATTTACGTTGGGGCACCGGGGCAGGTATTCGTTATTACACCAGTTTCGCGCCTATACGCTTTGATATCGGGGTGCCGCTGAATAAACGCGACGGTATCGATGATGACTTTCAACTCTATATCAGTATTGGGCAGGCCTTCTGATGTCGGCCGAATCACACAACCAAAATTCTTCACAGCAAGTGTTACCCACGGCAAAGTCTGCCGTTAGATTATTCACATTGATACTGGGTTCCTTACTGGTTGTCCTGGCGGTAGCAACAAGCACCCTGCTGGGCTCAGAAAAAGGGCGAATTTGGTTAGTCCAATCTTTAGTCAATCAATTTAACCAGACAACAGACTTGAACATCACCATTCGAGGACTGGCCACACCGGCACTGTTTCAATGGCAGGCAGATAGCATTCAAGTACAAAGGCATCAACTAAACTGGCTGGAGGTCGAGCAACTGTCACTACAGTGGCAACCTCGTGCACTATTCAATCAATCTATTGTCATCGATCGTTTGACCGCCGATAAATTTTCTCTGTACCAGTTCACTCCAGATACATTGTCTACAAGCACATCCACAGAAGATGCCTCCCCTGCCAAAGCGGCTCCGGCAAAAACTAATCTCAGGAAAACGCAAAATTATCTCGTTTCAAATTTCCCCAATATTCAGGTCAAAGCATTTTCAATAGCGGCAGTTGATCTCTACGGCATTCAACCATCAAGCATTGATGCGAAAAAACTCAGCCTTGCTATTAGCGGCGGGATAACCTGGTTAAAAGACTCCCCACTAAGCATCCACTTAGACGCCAACGGGCTAGATGCCAATCCGGCACACCTCAAACTAAAGGTGCAGTCTGCAGACCGGATGCACGTAACACTGGAAGGTTTTCTACAAGAACCCGCCGGTGGAATTTTTGGAGAAATATTACAGTTACCCGAAGAGCAAAGTATCGATGCTGGCTTTGGGTTAAACATCACTGTCGACAACCATCGTTATGCTGTTACCGCTCAATACATTGACCTACCCTTATTACAACGAAAGCTCAGCGCACATGGCCACTTGGTTCTATCCCATAAAAATAATGGCTTGCACCCCGAAGAGTTCGATTTAGCCTTAACCATTGGCGACACCCATCATGCCATCGTCGGTACGCTGATTGATCAACGGTTACAGGTTCAACTTAACTTGAACCAGTTTCCTCTGGATATTGCCGTCCTCTGGAGCGACGCGGTTAATGACGGCGAACTAACCACTCAGTTGACCATAACTGGAACCACCGATGCCCCCTACGCCAACGGTATCATTACCGCCAACACGACTTATCAGAACATCCCGATAGCCATTGACTTTACCGGTTCATTAACAAGGGAACGGATCAATATTGAAAACCTGTCAGCCCGATTGGCTCAATCGGAGCTTTGGGCCAAGGGAAATCTTGATAGACAACCGGAATCATCCACCCTCAATGTCACGCTGAAAAATTTTGATACTAAAATTTTAAAACAATTCAACGTCCCGATTTCCGACAAACTCAATGCGACCGTTACATCAGCAACAGCGAAACTCAATGGTTCATTGTTAAATTTCCCTCAACATTTAAATGGCAATATTGATCTGCTCGCCCAAGGTGATTATCAGCAGCAAACCTTCTCAGCCCAAGGCCAACTGACTAAACGAGATAGCACCCTGATTGCTCATGACCTAACGGTAACGTCAGGTAGTAGCTCCACCTCAATCAAGGGTCAGTTACAAGAAAATATCCTGGACGCCAATATCACTGCTCACCAAGTTGATACGAATGCGCTCAAACAACTCAACGTCCCGGTTCCAGACAAACTCAATGCGACCGTCACCTCTGCGACAGCGAACATCAAGGGCTCGGTGCTGGACTTCCCTAATCACCTCAATGGCGACCTGAATGTACTCGCCCAGGGTAATTATCAGCAGCAACCATTTTCAATACGCTCTCAATTGACTAAACGCGACAACACTGTTGATATTCACGACACCAAGATAACCACCAGTGAAGGTGCCATCTCCGTTCAGGGACAGGTACAACAAACCTCTCTGGATGCCGACATCTCCATTAAGATTGAATCAATCTCAGCAAAGCTACTAACGTTGGTAGGGCTCAACGTCCCGGACAGCCTGAATGCACAAGTGAGTTCTCAATTCCGGCTGAATGGCAATTTGCGCAGCCCTCATATCGCGGGTGAGTTACAACTGCTAGGTATACATCAGGCAATCCCCTTCTCATTGACAACCAAAGGGCGCTATCAAAGCAAGAACATGCTCTTGGAAGAATTAAATCTCACAGCATTTGATGAACCGGTACTTAACGCAAACAGCTTCTATAAAGGCGAACAGTTTGAGTTCCAGGCCCATGCCAAAAAGCTACCTAGCCAACTATTATCCGCACTGGACTGGCATGTTAAACCGGGTAAATTCAGCGCCGATATTAGCGGTCGAGGTACTTTTGTTGATCCCGAAATCAACGGCAATCTCACCTATCAAGCGACACTCTCTGGATATAACGATGAGGGCGAGACAAAAGATATTAATTTTTCCTGGGATGTAGACCTAAGCACCGACAACGCCGCCTTCAAAATAAAATCGACGTTTACACGTAGTCATTCAGCTCCGGGTGAACTGATCGTCACAATCCCCAAGCAGTCCTACCTTAACTACAGTTCGGGCGCGCAGCAGCCCTCCAAACTGAGACCGGCTTCTACAAAGACTTCTCGCTTTGATGGCATCCCTCTAGATGCCACCATCATTGGTCACATTAATCTGCAAACCGTATCCTTTTTATTCGATCCCGACCTACACCGGTTAACTGGTGAGGCGGATGCAAATATTACGTTAAATGGAACACTGGGGAAGCCGAAAATAGACGGTTTTATTCAACTTGATCATTCGCGCTACCAAAACCCCGTAACAGGAACGCTCATTGAGGATATCCATTGCCGCATGAACGGTGAACAACTGGCCCTGAAATTAAGCGACTGTTTCGCCACGGATGGTGCCGGAGGAAACTATCAATTAACAGGCACCATACAAGCGCCGACTAATGACTCAACTGGATCGGTTGATCTCAATTTACTCACCCAAAAAGTCAGCATTTTGCAACGCCCCGACATTGAAAGTGAGGCCAGTGGCAACATTAAATTATCCGGTAATTTCAACGCCCTATTGGCCAGTGGCAGCTTGGAACTATCACCATTAACGGTTGTGGTTAATTCAACCCTTTCCGACAACATTCCCACTATTGATGTGGAGGAAACAAATTTACCGGGCCGGCACAGCCTAAAAAAATCCGGTAGCCCCATCGTCCTCCCAAATATAGACCTAGATCTCACCTTGACGGCTAACAACCAGGCCTACCTGCGTGGTCATGGCCTGGATGCAGAGCTAAGCGGTCAGATAAATATACAAGGTAACCTGAACAAGCCGCGCTACGATGGCACGGTGGAAACAGTCCGAGGAAAATTTAAACTATTTAACAAATCATTCAAGCTTGAGCAGGGCAAAGTTAGTTTCAATAATAACGCCCTCAACATAGCAACGACCGGCATATATAAAAGAAATGGCCAGCGTATTCAGGCGGATCTATCGGGAACCCGCAACCATCTCCAACTCAGCCTAACAGCTACGCCACAAATGGCCGAAGACGAAATTCTTGCCTATCTAATTTTTGGCAAATCAATACAAAAAATGACTCCTTTTCAAGCAATTCAGCTCGCAGCAGCGGTTCAATCATTACGCGGGGGAGCCAATGGATCATTTGATCCCATAGGCAGCACCCGAGAGTTACTCCGTGTAGACACGCTATCCATTGACTCCGCCTCCACAACAGAGGGAAAAGATGGCGTCAACGTCGGTATTGGTAAATACCTTAACGAACGCGTGTACCTGGAATTAGAGCGAACCCCTAACCCTTCTCAACCCTGGCGAGGTAGTCTGGAAATTGAGCTGACACCCAGCATCAACCTGGAAAGTTCTACAGGCGGAAATACCGGAATTGAAGGTGCCACGCTAAAATGGAAACGCGATTACTAACGTCCATTGATGCAAAATTTTTCGAGCATTATCTTGTTATTGCCATGGCGGTGTTAACCCCCTTTCGATTCAGCTAAAAACCGTTGGCTCTGAGCCCTCACTACCACTGGGTTTCCACAAAGTTGAAGTAACGTCCAGCAATTGCAACACATTGAGACTTAGTGCATAGCTCACTGTACTATAGGGGTTAATCAGTGTTGTTCCAGCGGCGCATTATTTCAGCCAAACCGTATAGATAAGCTAGCTCGGCTACACTAGTCATAACAAACGAGAAATTATCGAAGTTATACTTAATCGATGACTTATTTTTATTCTCGAATTAATTAGAGAGCAATGATGAAAATAGCCATACTGTCCAGAAATTCAAAACTGTATTCTACCCGCCGATTGATCGAAGCCGCCAAGCAACGTGGGCACGAGGTTCGTGTTCTTGACCACATCCGCTGTTTCATGGACATGGGTACAGAGCACCCGTCCATTCATTTTAAGGACGAAGAATTCAAACCCTACGATTTTGACGCTGTCATTCCTCGCATTGGCTCATCAGTGACCTTTTATGGGACAGCCGTGGTTCGTCAGTTTGAAATGATGGGAACCTACTGCGTTAATGAGTCCGTTGCTATTTCACGCTCCCGCGATAAATTACGCTCCATTCAACTACTGTCTCGTAAAGGTGTGGGCATACCTGTGACGGCTTTTGCCAACTCGCCCGACAATGTCAATGGACTGATACGAGAGGTTGGTGGAGCACCACTGGTTATTAAACTATTGGAAGGAACACAGGGCATTGGCGTCGTACTGGCGGAGACGAAAAAAGCCGCGGAAAGTGTTATTGAAGCGTTTATGGGTGTAAAAAGTAACATCCTGATTCAGGAATTTATCAAAGAGGCTGGCGGTAGCGATATTCGCTGTTTTGTCGTAGGAGGGAAAGTCATTGCCGCCATGCAACGGACGGCATTGGCGGGTGAATTCCGCTCTAACCTGCATCGAGGCGGTTCTGCTGAACTGGTCAAATTAACGCCGGCTGAGCGTGCCACCGCGGTTAAGGCGGCAAGCATCATGGGGCTGAATGTTTGCGGCGTAGATTTATTACGTTCCGACCGTGGCCCCCTCGTCATGGAGGTGAACTCTTCTCCAGGTTTAGAGGGCATTGAAGAAGCAACGAAAAAGGATGTCGCAACCATGATTATTCAGTTCATCGAAAAAAATGCTAAACCCAACAAAACACGAACCCGAGGGAATGGTTAAACACCCATGACCACATCGACAAAAAATCAACCGATGACCATTAATGGTGTCACCGTCCACCCCGGTGAAAAAAAAATCATCGATTTATCGGTTGCCAAGTTGTACACCCATGCCAGTTTAAGCATTCCGCTACAAGTCATCTGTGGCAGAAAACCAGGGCCTAAACTGTTTATCAGTGCTGCCATCCACGGCGATGAACTGAATGGTGTAGAGATTGTTCGCCGTCTAGTGAAAAGTGCGGCGCTAAAACGCCTGCGCGGCACGCTGGTCGTTGTACCTGTCGTCAATGTCTTTGGCATCATTCAACATTCGAGATACTTACCAGACCGGCGTGATTTGAACCGTTCCTTTCCTGGCTCCAAGCGTGGCTCCCTGGCTGCCAGGCTGGCTCATATTTTTCTGACTGAAATTGTCAGCAAATGTGATTACGGCATTGATCTGCATACCGGAGCAATACACCGCTCCAACCTGCCACAAATCCGTGCAAATCTAGATGACCCAGAAACAAAACGGTTGGCAGAAGCCTTTTCTGTGCCCGTGATACTTAATGCGAATCTGCGCGATGGTTCTTTACGTCAGGCTGCCGATGAACACGGCGTTAGAGTTTTGCTCTATGAAGCCGGTGAAGCATTACGTTTCGATGAACTCTCTATCAGAGCAGGCGTCCGAGGTATTCTGTCAGCCATGCGAGCGCTGGACATGCTAGCGCCAGCCAAAGTCACGAGAAAAAAACGGCTCGAGCCTTTTGTTGCCCGCTCCAGTAGCTGGGAGAGAGCACCGGAAAGCGGTTTGTTACGGGCAATAGCGCCTCTTGGTGCCCGGGTTAACAAGGGTGACTTGTTGGGTATTATTTCAGACCCATCGGATCTTTTCGAACAAAAGGAATATGAAATCAAAGCACAATATGCCGGGCTGGTGATCGGCAAAAGCAATATCCCCTTAGTTAATGAAGGCGATGCACTATTTCATATCGCTCGTTTTGAAGATATACAAGAGGCCGCCGCATCGGTCGAGGCGTTCCAAAGCTCTGCTGAAAATACGCCTAATCCGATATTTGATGATCAAATCCTCATTTAAAACACTCACGTCAAAATGACTGGAGCACATGAATGCCGCCTTGGCTTGAAGTCTTTCCCTATGACATCTGGATCTGGCTGGGAATCATTTTTTGTTTATCCCAATCGGCTATTTTCTCGGGTTTAAACCTAGCCTTTTTTAGTTTAAACCGCCTCCAACTGGAGATAAAAGCCAGCGATGAAAACAAGGCCGCCGAGACAGTGTTGGCCATGCGCCAAGACTCAAATTTTTTACTCACGACAATACTCTGGGGCAATGTTGCGATTAATGTTTTATTGACGCTCTTATCGGACTCAGTGATGGCAGGCGTGAGTGCCTTTGCCTTCTCCGCTGTTTTCATCACGTTATTTGGTGAAATCACCCCCCAAGCTTATTTTTCTCGCCACGCGCTTAAAACAGCGTCACTACTGTCACCACTATTACGGTTTTACCAGTTTCTGCTGTTTCCTGTCGCGAAGCCCTGCGCACTACTGCTCGATCTATGGCTAGGCAAAGAAGGAATCACCTATTGGCGTGAACGCGACCTACGCCAAGTCATAAAAAAACACATTGAAACCGATGGAACCGAAGTTGAAGCGGTCGAGGGTATCGGTGCCCTTAACTTTCTGCAAATTGACGACATCCCCGTGGGAAAAGAAGGCGAAGCCCTAGATCCAGACAGCATCATTGCTCTTCCAACCCAATTGGATTTACCCGTATTCCCAGACTTTGAAGCCTCCCCAAATGACCCCTTTCTTCAACGGGTACAGCGATCGGGACGAAAATGGATAGTCTTTGTTAACGAGCAAAAAAAACCATTTTTAGTCTTGGATGCCGATGGTTTTTTGCGTGCGGCACTATTCAAGCCCTCAGTTGATTTTTCCCCCTACGAATACTGCCACCGCCCCATATTAATTACCGATCCACAACAGCCGCTAGGCAATATCATTGGACACCTGAAAAAGAGCCAGGATGCACTATGCGACAACGCAATCGAGCATGATATTATTTTGCTATGGACGGATCAGCCTCGCATTATCACGGGTGCGGATATACTTGGCCGACTATTAAAAGGAATTCACTCAGCTACCTGATAATATTTGTTACTCAGAGACAAACTCTATGAAGACAGCGCTGGGCAACCGGGAAGTAACACATGACCAATGATTCTATCCAAGAACTGACGCGGATCATTCAAAAAGCCGCCCATGCCACCGTACCTGAAGAACAGGTTCAGATCATAGTCAGTGAAATTAGCGGATCTCTCTCGGTCGATGTATGCAGCCTTTATAAAAAAAATCACGACAACAGCATGGGCTTAGTTGCCACTCACGGTCTTTCAATTCTTCACCCCATTGTTATACCACCGCAAAAAGGACTGGTTGGCCAGGTGGTCAAATTGCGGCATAGCATTAATATAAAAGAACCCTCAACGTATCCCGAATATTATGCTGTACCACATTTACCGGAAGAGGAACTGCACAGCTTTTGTGGCGTGCCCGTGGTACATCGTGGGCAAGTTATTGGCGTATTGTTGGTTCAAAGTCGCCATTCAGAACTACTCGACGTAGCTCAAGAGGCATTTCTCACGACATTGGCAGCCCACCTCGCCCTGCTAATCTATGCACTGCCGGAACAGACTGTTTCAAAAACACTCTCCAATGTTCGCAGACAAGGTATTTGCGGTGCATCAGGCGTGGCCATTGGTTATGCAAAAATCATTGCTACTGAAGGGCTCATGTCGGTATCCGACGTGCCAAGCGATGACGTTGAAAACAACCTGAGAAGGTGGCAACAACTTAAGGCGGTGGCAATCTCTGAGCTCAAAGAGGAGCGCAGCATCATCGAAAAAACCTTGGGAGAAAGCCTAGCCGCCGTGCTAGACGCTCACCAGATGTTACTTGATGACCCCGCCTTTAACAGCCGCATTAACGATGAAATTACTTCCAAAAAATCGCTTCCCTGGGCAATTAGGCAAACCGTAAATTTCTTTTCCGAACAGTTTCTTGCCATGGACGATCCTTATCTTCGTGCCCGTCACGACGATATTATACAGTTGGGAGAAAAGCTGTATCAGGCTCTACAAGGAAATCACACCGAAGCCGTCACAAGTGACCCCGCCTCACCCATTGTACTCGTAGGGCACCATGTGAGTGTCTCAGATATCGTCAGTCTACCGGCGGGACAATTAGCCGCGATTGTTTGCCTGGCTGGTGCAGCCCTATCGCATATTGCTGTATTTGCGAACGCACTGGGTATTCCTGCAATTATGGGGGTTGGGGTATTACCAATTTCAGATGGTGATCGACTTATTGTCGATGGTGAAAACTCTCAAGTGATTCTCAACCCCAATAAAGCGCTTGTTCGAGAGTATCAACTCATTGTCACAGGACGAGAGGCCTTTGACAGTCAATTATTGGCTTTGCGTGATCTACCCGCAACAACAACCGATGGCGTCAATATCACGTTGCTCGCAAACTCTGGGTTACAAGCAGACATCATGCCCGGCATCCGCAATGGCGCGGAAGGACTTGGCCTGTATCGCACTGAAATTCCTTTTATGGTGCGCCAGACACTTCCCTCGGAAGACGAGCAAATCAACGTATACCAACAAGTCATTAATGCCTATCAGGATAAACCCATCTATATTAGAACGCTGGATATTGGCGCGGACAAACCACTACCCTACCTACCCCCAGTCAAAGAGGAAAACCCCGCTCTGGGTTGGCGTGGCATTCGTTTTACGCTCGACAACCTCCAGTTACTGATCACACAGTATCGCGCTATCATGAGGGCGGCATCGGCAAAACCAAATGTGCAAATACTGCTGCCAATGATTAGCTCGACAGATGAACTGGATCAGTGTATTGAATTACTTGAGGAGGCCTATCAACAATTGCTGGATGATGGAGAAACGGTATGTCGCCCTCGGTTAGGCGTTATGGTGGAGGTTCCAAGTGCTATTGCCTTGCTTCCTTTATGGCGAGATAAAATAGACTTTGTTTCGGTCGGTAGTAATGATCTTTCACAATACCTCTTGGCCGTTGACCGAAATAACCCATTGGTTGCAAAGCTCTACGACCCACTGCACCCGGCTGTTATCCATGAATTAGAGCGCATTAATCGCACGGCTCAAGCCTGCGGCTTGCCTATTTGCTTGTGCGGTGAGATGGCATCGGATCCTATCGCGGTCATGCTGTTACTCGGAATGGGGTTCCGCCAGTTGAGTATGAGCTCAGCCAAACTTCCCTCTATTAAATGGCTAATTCGCTCAATCTCCATTCAAGATATGCAGAACTTTTTTAAGGTCGCGACTACACTCGATAAAGCATCGAGTGTTCGAGAATATGGTAATGGCTTACTGAAATCCCTCGGCATGGATTTTGAGGCGTCTGTTAAGGTATAGCGACCGCTTAAATCTTCGAGCTACGCTCTCTCGAATCAGCACCGACAATGACGATAAACGAGGACTCAGGGCACTAAATATAGCTGTTTTCCTAGCTGCTTGCGGGGGTCAACAACCATGGATCATATATTTCACTCTGTCGAATTTCAGATGAGCGTGTTGTTATTTGTAGCGCTCAGTGGTTATTTACTCGCCTCTGTAATTAACCAGCCCGCCGTCGTTGGTCAAATTCTAGCTGGCATAGTCATTGGCCCCAGTATCGCAGGATTAATTACTTATACCGACTTCGTATCCAGCCTCGGGCATTTAGGTGCCGCGATATTGCTATTCACTATCGGGCTGGAGTTTAAAATGAAAGAGTTACTGAAATTACGCTATGCCGTTATTGGCTTATTCGGCGTTCTGATTCCGTGGGTCAGTGGTTTCGGCCTTGCATTATTATTTGATTTTGAGCCTGGTCGAGCATCGCTCATCGGTGTTGCTCTCTCAGCGACCAGTATTGCTATTACCGCTGATACCCTGCGAGAAATGGGCAGACTAGATAGCACTGCAGCAAAAGCCATTATCGGTGCAGCTGTTATTGATGATGTATTGGCATTGTTAGCGTTGTCCATCAGCTTACAGGTTGGCAACGGTGAGACGCCATTAACCGATATTGGCTTTATGCTGATGAAGGCCATCGTATTTTTGGCTGTTGGTGTATTTCTAAGCCAGCGCTACATCCGTGACTGGATATATAAATTCGACACCACTGCTTTTGCCCAGCGTTATACCGAGGCCGTTTTTGTACTCGCCATGATGCTGGCATTTGCCTATGCCATCCTTGCAGAATTGATGGGGTTATCCGCCATTATTGGTGCATTTGTTGCCGGTGTGAGCCTGGAAGGTGTTCACCTTAAACACAGCCGAAATTTCCATGAGGGCTCGGATTACCTGCGCATTGTATTTGGTGCAATCTTTTTTGTTTCTCTTGGCATTTTGGTGGATCTCTCGGCATTCACCACGGATATGATGGTATTTTTACTCGCTCTGACAACTGTGGCAATCACCAGCAAATTCATCGGCTGCGGCCTGCCAGCTAAGCTAATGGGAATGAGTAACAGGGATTCGATCACTGTCGGCGTGGGCATGGTACCCCGGGGCGAAATTGCAATGGTTGTTGCATTGTTGGCGCTCAATTCTGGAGCTATTGGACAAGCCGCATACATCGCCATGGTGCTTATGAGCTTATTGACCGCAGTCTTTACACCGCTAGTATTGCGAAACTGGATCTACCCAAAAAGTGCGAATGAAGTATAACGACCTGCCTTTTAGTGAAACCCTGCCGGTTCACTTAACGCTAAAGACCGATCAATAGCCAGCCTCTCCACACCCACTGTCGCCTTCTCGTAAAACGTGATGCCCGCCTAAGACAATAAGCCCGACAAGGCCGCAGCAATACCCAAAAACGACATAAACCCGGCGATATCAGTCACAGTGGTTAAAATAATCGATGATGACTGCGCAGGATCTTGCCCTAGCTTTTTTAGACAAATAGGCACTAATGCACCCGCAGTACCCGCCACCGTCATTGAGATCACCATAGCCAGAGCAAGGATCAAGGCCAGACCACTACTGCCGCTCCAGACATAAACCCCCGCAGCACAGGTGATCGCGATGGCAACACCATTGATTAGCCCCGCACCAGCCTCTTTAAACATCACTTTAAACCAATGCCGGGTGGTAATTTCTCGCAAGGTTAAACCTCGCATGGTAACCGCTAACGCTTGCGCTCCAGTATTACCCGACTGCCCTGCAGCCACCGGCATCAAAACAGCCAATGCGGTAAATTGAGCAATGGTACTTTCAAACAAACCAACCACTGAAGCCGCTAAAAAACCGGTTAATAAATTAATCTGCAACCAGGGCTGCCGCTTACGTACCGCAAAGAAACTACTCGACAATGCACGCTCATCGCGGCTGGCTCCCACCATTGTTTGTAACTCAGAAGCAATATTCTCTTTTAGTGCATCAATGGCATTCTGTCCGCGAATCACCCCCAGTAGCCGATGGTGAATATCCACAACAGGAAGAATATCGATAAGGTTGTTCTGGAGTTTCTCAGCGACATCCTGCCTTGGATCCAAAGCTGCCACAAAATCATTGACGGAGACACTCAGCTCTTCAAGCGTTTGCAAAGGTTCAGCACAAACCAAGTGCACCAAATCAACCTGCCCATGCAAGCGCAGATCATTATCCAGAGTATAAATTCGACGTCTCATGATGGCCGGATGTTGTTTCAGCTGTAACATCGCTTCCTCAACTGTCATATCCTGACTAAACGCCAAGGCTCGATTGTCCATCATATAACCCGCAGAGTCTGGCGGATAATCCATCAACTCCCGCAACTCTTTCGCTTGGGCCTCCGTCATCAAATCCAGATATCGCTGCCGCTGACTATCATCAAAACGGCTAATAAGGCTGGCGCAAGGCCCCGCATCAAGTGCTTCCAATAATTCCAGGGCAACCTTGTCAGGTGTTAGCGGTAGGATTTGACTGGCTGCCGACGGCGTTATATGAACCCACACCCGCTGCCTTAAAATGGTGGAGTGTTCCGTTAGAATTTGAGCTGCCACCTCAGGTACCAACGCTTCAAGCCTACGTGCGGCATCGCGCGGATAGTTGCGTAAAAATGCCTGGGTCAATGCATCTGCCGCGGCCTCCGGCGCAGAAGATAATATATTCTCAGATGTTTTCATCGCGACTCTCCCCTAGATGAAACACTGTGTGATGACCACCCAACCAAACCCAGCAACGCCATCAAAGTACCCGAATATGCCTCAGCCAGATTACCGACTAAATCACCCTGAGATATTGCCCTGGAAACTTCCCCATGCCGCGCCAGACTTCGACGTAAATCTAAATGATGCAATATACCAACCAGCTGTTGATTCCGGTTCAGCACAGCCAACGTATCATTTTTTTGCCAACCCTCGTGTCGATTGGCAGCGACCAAACTGGTGCGGGCATGCAACACAGGCGGCGCCGGTAAAACCAAATGGGAGATTGGCGCTTCAACCTTAGCTTGCAATAATGCCTGCACGGAGATTGTGCCGATCAAATGCTGGGTCTCATTAACAACCAACAGTTCGGCAATTCTGACACTGTCGCTGGCACTGGAAAACCGCTTTAATGCTTCACCCACTCGGCAGGTTGAAGGCAATATAATCAAATCTGCAGTCATCCAGGCACCGACGGTGTCTTCCGAATAACTCATAAGCAAACGACAGAGAGTTGCAGTTTTTTCAGGCAACACACTCACCAGCTCGTCACGCTGGGGTTTTTCAATGCATCTCAAAATAGCCGCCGCTTGGTTGGCATTAAAATCAGCCATCAACCCCGCCGCCTTATCCAAGGACCAATGTATACATAGACGGGCAACGTAAGGTGGTAGCATATGGGTGATCAACTGACGTCCCTGCTTCAATGGCAGGGCAGAGACGAGTTCAGCCGCCACCTCTTGGGGCTGTAATTCCAGTTCACGCGCTGCGGCCTCAGGATGTTGCTGTATAAAGGTTAAGACTAAATCTAAATCACGAGGATTCATGTCGATCACCTTTTTTGCCAAAAAAGTTGCCTATCATTGAACCAGCGCTAACGTCATCAGGCGTGCTCTCAATACTTTGACTGACCTGCTCGTGGAACAATTTTGCAGGTATAGCCGCCCTACCACGCTCCGTATCCAACACAATGATGGTCGGTCTAACCTCTAGCAAATAGCCTTCAATATCGCCAATTCTAATTAATTGGCCCAATTGATAATGGTTTCGTATCGTCTGAGCACCAATGATATTGGCAACAAAATATTTTGCTCCAAGGCCGAAAGCCAAAGCTGCACCACCCAATAAGACACCGGCAACGACAATGAGCGTCGTCGTCAGAAAGGCAACATTAATACCCAATTGCTCAACACCGATGACCATGGCTGTTAGCAAGACGGTCAATTGAGCAATACGCGCCAAAAGATCAACCTGAGTGATACCCGTAGACTCGGCGGTTGCCAGTACCGCTGAGCGTGCGACACCACTTAAGGCAAAACCCACCAAGATAATGAGTAGCCCTGCAAGCACATTCGGTAGGTAGGTAAGTAACGCGGCACTGACACCGGAAAAGATTTTCCAGCCCAATAGATTGGCACTGGCAGCCGCGAAAAAGATCAGCACACTCCAAAATATGAGGTCACCCCCTATTCGCGCATAAGAGCGCGTTGAAGTTTGTTGCAGACCCCGTTTTTGTGCTGCTCGCAATAATAGCGCATCAAGCATACGAATTAACTTGCGTGCCATAATTCGGCAAAGCAACGCAATCATCCAGCCGGCAAGTAGCAAAACCATTGCCCCCAAAAACTCTGGTACATGGTCAATTGCCTGCTGAGAAAAGTCCTGATAGGTTTTGACCAATGCGCCTTGCCAGTCGTACGTTAGATTTTCTTCAGCCATTGCAGACTCCTTTTCTTTTAACTATTGCCGATGATGGCGTTGTCCCGTCGCATGCTCCACATTAAGCTAGGCAGAGAAAATTAGGGCATGGCCTGTTGCCGCCCTTTTACAATATAGTAGTACCTCCTATCTCACCAACGACTAATTGTGCTCTACTAGATAGAACAGCCGGATTTGAATTCCTTAGTCAATTACGTGACGATACTGTTCAGCCACGGCCATAGCAGCACTGCCTGAATAATTAGCGGGAGAAGGCAATGACCAGCAACCACCTGTTTAAACCTATTCTTTCCACCCTATACCCAAGGTCACTGAAACAGTTAAGTAGTAACCTGTCGCAACTGGTCGAACACCGTTTATGGTTGAAAGTGTTGATTGGTATGGCTTTAGGTGTTGTGACAGGGATTTTAATTGGTCCCTCTGTCGGATGGGTTCCTCCCAAGACAGGGGCATTAATTGGTAACTGGTTAGCATTTCCCGGCTTGTTGTTCCTGGCCACGATTCAAATGATCGTCATCCCACTGGTTTTCGCATCGATTATTCGCGGATTGGTCGCCAGTGAAAGTATCGAGCAACTCCGCCGAATGGGCCTGGTCGTGGCGGGCTATTTTTTTATAACTACAGCAATTGCAGCCCTGATAGGCCTGTGGATAGCCAATATTATCAGCCCTGGCGATTTTCTTAGCGCCGACCTATTGAATATACAAAGTACGGTACCGGTCGATTCTGCTAACACCATTAAAGCGCCGTCATTATCCAATGTACCGGATCAACTGTTACACCTAATCCCGGGCAACCCCTTAGACTCCATGGTCAAAGGTGAAATGCTACAAGTAGTGATCTTTGCCATCATTGTCGGCATCGCACTGATATCGATGCCTGCGAATCAGTCTAAGCCATTGCTCGATTTACTGGGTTCTTTACAACAGGTTTGTATGACCGTGGTTCAATGGGCCATGCGACTGGCACCCATAGCCGTATTTGGGCTGATGGCGCGATTGACTAGCCAGACTGGACTCGAGGCCCTGGCCGGGG
>Ga0209121_10000411_pt1 | contig 44430 bp, 34 predicted proteins | sample Cruoilmetagenom3_FD_187292 | JGI IMG/M metagenome (GOLD analysis project Ga0209121, IMG submission 187292) | Oil polluted marine microbial communities from Coal Oil Point, Santa Barbara, California, USA - Sample 3 (SPAdes) (version 2) | ecosystem: Environmental > Aquatic > Marine > Oil seeps ... | reverse complement strand
AGAATTTGAACGATTGTAGGGACACAAGGCAGGAAGACACACTGCGCATCAACTTCTTTCCCACTATGCTAAACGAGGAGGTGTTTTTCAACAGCCTCGTCTCTTGAGAGATGACAAGACGGAGAAAAGATGATATAATACACTACACCTTAACTACCATAGGAGAGGCGATGCAAGTCGACTTAGGACCTATCTTGACAGTGACCGGCTTCATTTTGGGGTTCTACTTTTTGGCCTTTCTTCTCAGCCTGGTCATCTGGACCTTCCGAGATATCCGCTCTCGATCCCGGGATATATTCGTCCAACTTCTGGCCACCCTTCTAGTCCTGGTCTTCAACCTTCCGGGGCTTCTGCTCTACTTCATCCTTCGCCCTCAAGAGAGCCTAGCCGAGGCTTATCAACGGTCGCTGGAGGAGGAAGCCTTGCTCCAAGATGTCGAAGAGCGAGACTCCTGCCCAGCCTGCAAACGTCCCATCCAGCCCGACTACCTCTTCTGTCCTCACTGTCACACCCAACTGAAAAAGGCCTGCTCCAACTGTGGCCACCTGCTTCATCTCGCCTGGGACCTCTGTCCTTATTGTGGAATTAGAGAGCCAGCGCTGGCTTCAGAAGAGAGGGAATCCTCTCCAGAATAACCTTATCTCCCTAGATAACCAGCCACCCTCAGAGAGCGATAACCACCCCTCCGGCTATCGCTTCCAAAGAGAGCAAGGGTCCAATTGGGCGCTCCGATCCCTTCCAGGATCCCATGGGAGAAGAGAAATGGGGGGCTGACCATAAAGGCCAATGCCTACAGAGGCAACCTATGCCTCTCTTTGGCTTTTACCGAGTTATAAACCAGGCGAGGCCTCCCACTAGGGCGGTGATAGCCAGGCCGTAGCCGATGGTCTTCCTCAAGACGAGCCCCTCTCGCCCTTCCAGCCCGGCCGTGCTGCAACCGACGATGATCTTGGCCGGGGCCAGCATGCTCCTCAATGAGCCCCCCGTGGTCTGAGCCCCCAGGATGTAGGGTCTTATCCCCCGTGAGGCGAGAGATCCCCTCGCATCTATGGCCCCGCCTCGTTAACCACGTTGTAGAGAAGGAGAGCCATCCAAATGATATAGAGCACGAAGAGGCTAAGAAGCACCCCTCTTAATTGCGAATAGGCCAACAGTTCCGGAGTCGCTCCGAAGAAAAGGAACCCCACAATGAAAGCAGTGAGCCAGCCCGCAGGGCCGGCCCTGGCCGCCCCCCACCTCAACCCTACCATGAGGAAGAGGATCGCGCCGATAGGCGAGGAGGCTAGGAGCCCACCGGTCAGGTTAAGGGGCAAGTTCTCCATCCTCAGCCTTCTCTGGGATCGCAGATGGCGTTCTGACGCGCTCAGCCTACTACATCGCAGGAGAATTGCCAACGCCGATCCCTAAACGGCTATGAGAGTGGCTATCGGTTCGTGCCCCCAGGGGCCCTGCCTAGTGGCATCTCTTCCCCAAGTTGTCGAACGCTTCCCAAACCGGGGAGAATTCCTCCTCGAACCGCCGATAAGAAGGGGGTAGTCCTCTCATCGTTGCACCTCCGTACGAGTAATGTTGACAAGATACCATAGGCACCAGAAGCCGGCTATTCTCTAACGATGTGTTCATATGATATACTTGGTTCGGCAACCGTTCCTAGCCTCCCATTTTCAAGGGTCTAGGCAGCGCCCAAAGGTGGCGAAGGAGCAGCAGATATAACCTATCCAAGGTATCAATGTAGAAGACGTAGATCATGGAACCCTCAATCCTCATTCTTACCTCTGATGTCGGCGGTGGTCATCGGAGCGTGGCTCTGGCCCTGGCGGAGGCTCTGGAGCCTTTTCATTTTGAGGTTTCCATCGTTGATTTCATAGCCCAAGGTCTACCCTCGCCCCTCAACCGCATCGGTCGGCTCTATGGCCCTCTGGTGAACCGTGCGCCCCTTATTTGGCACGCCCTCTATCGTCTCACCGAAGGCCAATGGCGCACCGGGTTTCTCCTTAGATGCCTTAAACCGCTTTTCTTCAAGAGGCTGATTAGCCTTCTCTGGACGACAAACCCCAACGTGGTCGTCTCCACCCATCCTTTGGCAAACCATCTCACCGTTTGGGCTTTACGGCGGACGAGGCGAGTCCCAATGGTTACTATGATCACCGATCTGGTGAGGGTTCATCCCCTTTGGGTCTGCTCTGAGGTGGATCTCTGCCTTGCACCCACCGAGGAGGCGCGCAGGGAAGCCCTGAAGTGGGGTATTCCAGGGGAGAAAGTAAAGGTCGTGGGATTGCCTGTGGGCTTGGCTTTCACTAAGAGAGTTGCCGGCCGGGATACCGTGAGGGCTGAGTTAGGGTTGGAAGGCGATCTTTTCACCGTGCTCATCTCCGGCGGCGGAGAGGGGATAGGTGACCTTTGGGCGTTGGTCGAAGCGATGGCCAAAGCCAGGCTGGAGATGCAACTCATAGTGGTGGCCGGTCGAAACCGAAAGTTAAAGGACCGACTGGAAGAGAGGGCCTGGGAGATCCCCATACACGTCACCGGCTTCACGGAGAAGATGCCTGCGCTGATGCAGGCTGCCGATTGTATTATCACCAAAGCCGGGCCGAGCACCATATCTGAGGCGCTCGGCTGCGGTCTTCCCCTGATCATAACCAGTGCCATTCCAGGTCAGGAGGAAGCGAACGTGGATTATGTGGTCCGAAGTGGGGCCGGAATCTATACCCCCAAGCCGGAGAAGGCCGTGGCTGCTCTGAGGGAACTCATAGCCTCCCCTGGAACCGTGGAGCAGATGGGAGAGGCAGCCTGGCAACTGGCACATCCGCAAGCGGCCGAAAAGGCTGCCCGACTGATTGCCAGCCTGGCACAATAGAGCGAGGCTCCTTGGCTCACGGCCGCTCCTCATCGCTAAGCCCTGAGGCTTACATAGCGTTGCAGTCTACCTGCGACATGTTCGTCCGAGATAAACTCGGACGCTACAAGGAACCTAGTTTGAACGCCCCTACGCCAGGGTACCTCGCTGCGTCGCCCAACTCCTCTTCGATGCGCAGGAGCCGGTTGTACTTGGCTACCCGCTCGCTTCGGCAGGGGGCTCCGGCCTTTATCTGTCCGGTGTTGAGGGCCACGGCTAGGTCGGCGATGGTGGTATCCTCGGTCTCCCCGCTGCGGTGAGAGATGACCTGCGTCCAGCCCGCTTTCCCAGCCATCTCCACGGCCGCTATAGCCTCAGAAAGAGTCCCTATCTGGTTCACCTTGATGAGGATAGAGTTGGCTGCCTCCTCCTCGATGGCGCGCTTTAGACGTTGAACGTTGGTTACCAAGAGGTCATCGCCCACGATCTGAGTCTGGTCGCCTAGCCTCTGGGTAAGAAACCTCCAGCCTTCCCAATCATCCTCCGCCAAGCCATCTTCGATGGAGATGAGGGGGTAGGTCTCGACCCAATGGGCGTAGAAATCGACCATCTGGGCGCTAGTCAACTTCTGCCTTTCCTTCCTCAGATGGTATGCCCCCTCTTCATAGAACTCGGTGGCCGCGGGGTCGAGAGCGATATATATATCCTCTCCGGCCTTATAGCCCGCCTTCTCTATGGCGGCCAGGATCACCTCGACCGCCTCTTGGTTGGAGCCCAATGATGGGGCAAAGCCGCCCTCATCACCTACGTTGGTGTTATAGCCTTTTTCTTTTAACACCGCCTTTAGAGTGCGATAGACTTCCGCTCCCCAGCGCAGGGCTTCGCTAAAGGTGGGCGCTCCAGCGGGCACGATCATGAACTCCTGGAGGTCGGTGGAATCGGCGGCATGTTTCCCCCCGTTGAGGATGTTCATAAAGGGAACAGGCAAGGTATTGGCTCCTACGCCTCCCAGGTAGCGATAGAGGGGCAGATCCAGGGCGTTGGCCGCTGCCTTGGCCACAGCCAAAGATACGCCCAGGGTGGCGTTGGCCCCCAGATTCGACTTATGGGGCGTGCCGTCCAGCCCCACGAGAAAAGCGTCTAGGCCCACCTGATCGAGGGCATCCCAGCCGATGAGGTCCTGGGCGATCTTCTCGTTCACATTTTCTACCGCCTTAAGCACCCCTTTGCCCCCGTAACGCTTCTCGTCGCCGTCGCGGAGTTCGAGGGCCTCATGGCGACCGGTGGAGGCGCCGGAGGGAACCGCGGCCCGCCCCACAGCCCCGCTGATGAGGAGCACCTCCACCTCCACCGTGGGGTTGCCCCGGGAGTCGAGGATCTCCCGCGCGTATATGTCTTCTATCATGGTCATGGTATGCACTCCTTTGAGAAGTGAAATTTTTGAACGTTGTCTAGTTAAGTTAATGTCCTAATTGCGCTATTCAGAAATGCGCTAATTGTCAATTCCTCGGCGCATTTTAACGCCCCTCAAAATCTGCCTGAAGCTAACTGTAGGTTTGTACTTGGCCCCGCGTCCCCTTCCATAGAGTTCAAGAAGCCCCCGGTCTACTAACTGCCTCAGTGTCTTCTGGGCTATATGTCTTGTGAAGCCGAGAGCATTTCTTACATCGCTATTAGTGACAAAACCCTTAGCCAGTGCAATCTTACCAATTTGAACCGTTTCCTCAAGCAATGGGATAGCTTCTGTTGGTTCTAAGACTAGATATCTATATTTCCCTCGGGGCCTTATTACTATACCTGCCCGCATCATTTCTCTTATCTCTCTATATGCCCAATCCCTATCCACTTCTGCGATCTTTTGATACATACGGTTGGTAAAGCTACCACTCCCATATTGCCGCACATAGGCGAGTACGCGCATTTGACGTAAATTCAAACTATAGTCCGAGAATCTCAGCAGCCACCTTTGCATTTCTAGGTCAAAGATGGGGATATTTTTCAACGTCACAGAAAACATAAAAGCTTCTTCTTTGAATTCCGGAGGTTGTAGGAAGTTCTTTTCCATTTCATCGAACATTCGGGGGATCCCTTCCCCCAGTTCCCTCATATAGCCGAGGTCAGTGAGAACCCGTACGAGAAGAGGATTCCTTGAGAAATGTACCCGTTCCCTCCGCACGAGCTGATCTAACGTTATAGGGTCAGGAAGCCTTCCGGGGCTCCTAATCTCCATATGATCATCAAACATCCATACCTCGGTTGAACTTCCGGTCAGGCTGTATTCTCGGTGGGCTACGGCATTAACCAGCGCTTCCTGCCAAGCGAATTCAGGGTACTCAAACCTCTCACGAAAGAATAGGTCGTGTAGAACTACTCTCTCTTTCACATGTTCTTTAATGATTGCGTAAGCCTTGGGTATTAGTTTGAGGAGAGGCTCTTCTATTCTCACCCGTTTTACAATATTAATCTCGGCTCCATATCTCCTTTCCGTCCCCTCAAACTTGACAAAATCAACGCCACACCTAGGGTGCCACTTGAGGGGATCTTTGGCGAAGAGGAGAAGGGCTGCTATGGTAAGATATGGCTTGGCATCGCGAAAGTCTATGAGGTGATATTCATCTCGCAGAAGTTCTTGTGAGGGGCGTGGATCTTTGACGAACTCCCTAAATTCCCCCACAATTTGCCAATCAAGATCATCAAGGGAAGCTTCAGGAACAAACTGCCTCTCGTACAGGGTCCCCGTTTTGGCCTGTTTGAGAGCGCTAATCTTCTCCGCTGGAAAAGGCATGTTCTTATCACCCACTCTAAGCAGATATCGGCCGTCAGTGAGCTGGTGAGTGTCAAAACTGTATCCAATTTCAAACGCGAGGATGAGTCTATCCTGATAAAGAGAACGTGCAATCTTAGGGTCGAGAGCGGGCCGAATGAGGGTGTTAGATGCTTCCAAAAGCAGGTTCAATTTGTCGCTGGGATAATCAACTCCCGAAACACTTCCATCATCTTCCACTCCAACAAGCAGCGTACCACCATCAGCATTGGCCATGGCGCTGAGGGTCTCGGCGATATCCTTCGCTACCTCCTTCGCATCCCGCCGCTTTACTAATCTGCCTGTGGGCCTCTCGTAGGAGCTTTTGAACTCTAAGAATTGCCCCTCTTTCCTTCCGAGTAGCTTTTCGATGAATTCAGCATCCATCCCGTTCACTCCACCAAAAGAAAGACGGCGATTGCTCTAGCGAAATCCCTTAGCCCCCAAGAAGCAGGTGTAATGCCTAAGGCTTCTTCAACCCCAGCGCCTTGTATAGCCCCTCGAAGTCGAAATGTTTCTCCAATAGTTTCTCGAAGCGCTCGATTTTCTTCTTCTGGTGGAAACGAGTCTTCCCGAAGTAGCGCTCGATGATCTCCACCGCGGTTAGCGTGTCCTGGCCCACCAAAACCATGGGCACCCCTAACTCCTCCGCCCGCGCCAGGATGACGGCGTTGGGATAGAGGTTGCCGGTGAGGATTAGGCACTTGGTGGAAGTCTCCAAGGCTGCCAGTTGGATATCCGGCCGGTCGCCGCCGGTGATGACCGCTTTGTCAGGCTTCCGGCGGAAGTAAGAGAGGGCGCTATCCGCGCTCATAGCCCCGATCATCAGATACTCCACCAACTCATCCGCCTTCTCCGGAGAGTTGAGTATCCGTCCCCCCAAAACCTCCGCCAATTCCCCCACACTCATGGAGAGAAGAATCCGCTCTTCTGGCAAGATAGCATAGACCTTTATCCCCCGATCCCCGAGGAACGGCCTGACCGTCCTCCGCACGTATTCGAGCCTCCGCTTAGGGACGGCGTTGAGGACAGCCCCCAACATCGATCCGCCAAAGACCTCCTGGCGCAGGAGCAGGCTATTCAGGGATAGATCGTCCTCATATCTGATGATAACCAACTCCCAGGCCCCCAGAAGTTCCGCTACCTTTTGAGATGGGAGACCGACCAAGGCTCCATCAGTCAGGGAGGCTCCGCCTCCCAAAAGCATTACGTCCTTATCTTTAGACGCCTGTTCGTAGGCTTTCTTTATGCGTTCCTTTATGTCTATCCTCTCCCCCTTGAGGATCGATTCCAGGGTGAGGGGGTCAAGGCAGACTGGGACCAGGATCTCTGAACTTTCCTCTAATTGAAAGAGTTCCTTGATGGACTCCACATCTTCATCTATGACGCGCCCCTTTATCCGCTTGGCCGTGCTGCTTATGGGCTTCATATAGCCCACGCGAAACCCGTCGCGGCGGAACCTCAAACCCAACCCTACACATAGCGAACTCTTGCCGGAGAAGGTCTCCGCTGAGGTCACATATACCGCCACCGCCTTTTCAGCCATTTCTCCTCCTTCGTGACCGAGGCACCGATAAGGCCTCCTTAATCATTGGAGAGCCATCCTCAAATCAACAGCCACCGCTCCCCTTCCCTCCTCGCATACTATAAGGGGGTTTATATCCAGTTCTACGATCTCTGGGAAATCGGTCACCAGTTGAGAGACCCGCAGGATGCAATCTACGATCGCTTCCAGGTCTGCTGGGCTCTCCCCTCGGACGCCCCGCAGCAGAGTATAGCCATGGATCTCGGAGAGCATCTCCCTGGCCTCCCAGCGGGCCACCGGAGCGATGCGGAAGGTCACATCCCTGAGGGCCTCCACGTAGATCCCACCCAAACCGAAAGCCAAGAGGGGGCCAAATTGTGGGTCGCGGCTCATCCCCACCAGCACCTCATAGCCACCCTCAACCATCTCCTGAACCAGCACTCCCCATATCTCAGCCTCCGGCATGAATCGCAGGGCTCGATAGTTCAAAAGGTCGAAACTATCCCTAACCTCATTGGGACCCCTTATATTGAGCCTTACCCCTCCGATGTCCGTCTTATGTAAGATATCGGGAGAGGCTATCTTCATGGCTACCGGGTAGCCGATCCTTTCAGCCGCCTCGACCGCTTCCTCTGGGTTCCTGGCCAATACCGACTGGGGCAAGGGGATGCCATAAGCCTCCATCACCCTGCGCGCCTCAGCGTCTCCCACCGTAAGCCTTCCCTCAGAACGGACTCGCTCGAAGAGCTCTTGCACCCATGGGGAGTGGACCTCGAACCGCTCAATCTCTCGCAGGGGACGGTCCAAGAACTCCCTCCTTTTGTAGATAGCCAGCATCGCCTTCACCGCCCGCTCCGGGAAGTTATAGTTGGGTATGCCGTAAAGGCGCAGAACCTCTCTCCCTGGCTCGGTCATCTCCCCGCCCATGAGGCAAGCTAACACCGGCTTATCATACCTCTTCGCCGTCTCGCCCACCGCCTCCGCTATATCCTCCACATGCATTACCACCTGGGAGAGGAAGATGGCGATAACTCCATCCACGTTAACATCCTGAAGGACGGTATCCAAAGCGTATCGATACCGCTTGGCGTCGGCATCTCCAAGGCAATCTATGGGGTTGTAGACGTTGGCCGCAGCGGGCAACCTCTCCTTCAGCCGGTCTACCGTCTCTTGAGTTAAGGGGGCCATCTTCAATTCCACCCGCTCCACCTCATCGGAAGCCATAATCCCCGCTCCTCCGCCGTTGGTGACGATGGCGATCCGTTGGCCCCTTATCAAGGGCTGCTGGGAAAAGGCGAAGGCGTAGTCGAAGAGATCCTCCACCGAGTTGGCTCTCACCACCCCTGATTGGCGCAAGGCGGTATCGTAAGCCTTCTCGGAGCCAGCCAGGGTCCCGGTGTGAGAGGAGACAGCACGAGCGCCGGCCTCCGTGGTCCCCGCCTTGATGATGACGATGGGGGTCTTCTGGCTGACCCGGCTGGCTACCTCCATGAACCGGGTGCCGTCTATGATGCCTTCCAGGTAAGCGGCGATGACTTTGGAGTAGGGATCATCCCCCCAAGCCTCAAGCATGTCTATCTCGTTTATATCTGCCTTGTTCCCCAGGCTCACAAAGCGGGAGAAGCCCACCTTCTCGCCGATCGCCCAGTCCAATATGGCGGCCAAGAGAGCCCCCGACTGGGACATGATGGCGATATCGCCTTGCTCGGGCATCCCCCGGGCGAAGGTGACGTTCAAGGGGCAGAGGGTGTCTATAACGCCCAGACAGTTGGGGCCAATGATGCGCATACCGTAGCGGCTGGCTATCTCTGCCAACCTCTTCTCCTCCTTCAGCCCTTCACCACCCACCTCCCGGAAGCCAGCGGTGATGATCACTACCCCCCGCACCCCCTTCCGCCCACACTCCTCCAAGATCCGGGGCACTATGGGAGCCGGAACCACGACCACTGCCATATCGATCTCCCCGGGGAGATCGAGGACGCTAGGGTAGGCTCTAAGACCCAGGATCTCGTCAGCCTTGGGGTTGATGGGATAGACCTTGCCTTTGTAGCCGTATTGGAGGAGGTTCTTCAAGACGCCATAGCCTAACTTCTCTTCATCGCGAGAAGCGCCGATGATGGCCACAGATTGGGGACAGAAGAAGAACTCAAACATGATGCCTTTAACTCACTGTGCTTGCATATATTACCCCAAAAGGAAGCACAAGGCAATTGACAAAGGGAGGAAAAGGAGATATAATTGTTATGCGGTTATTCTAATATGCTAATCAAAATAGGGGGCCAAATGGAGAGGGACGCCTACCGCTTACTAGCCAGAACCGTAAAAGCCTTGGCTCACCCTACTCGTCTCGCCATCCTCTCCTTGCTTCGGGAGGGGGAGGTTTGTGTCTGCGAACTGGAGCCGGCCCTCGATCTCCGCCAAGCGAACATCTCCCAACATCTAGCCGTCCTGCGGAGGGCCAATCTGGTGACCAATCGCCGGGAAGGGCTGAGGATCCTCTACCGGGTGAGCGATGAGAGGGTCTTTGAGGCGTTGGATCTATTATCCTCTATCGCGCGCGAGCAACTGGTTGAGGCTACTGAGGCTTTGGCATCGCTCGTGCCGTCGAATCTGCAAGCAGAGGTTTGAATGGGGAAACGAGCTTTCTCTTGCGGTTGCAAAGGGCTCCCCTTTGCGAATCTTCCTCCTGAATTGCAGCCCAAGGTGAAAAGAAGGGGTTCCTTACGACAGACGAGGTGTCCCCTCTGCGGAAAGGAATATTGGACCAATCGGGAGACGGACTTATGCTTTGACTGCGAAAGAAAGCCTAATGGGGAGTCTGGCTGAATAGCCTCTCGAAGCGGTCTAATAGCAGTGGGTGATACCTCGAAACTCAAACACGGATTAGGCTTTATCGGCCTTCTAGTTGACGAGAAAGGAGATCCATGGTCGAGATAGAGTGCTTGGAAGCCCAAGTAGACAAGTTCGTCTTCAAAGTGAAGAAGGGTTGCTACTACACAAAAGAGGGGATATGGGTGCAGGTAGAGGACGGTATTGGAAAAGTTGGGGTGAGTGACTTCCTCCAGCAGAAGAGTGGTGATGTGGCCTTCGTCAACCTCCCCGAGGTGGGCACCACCTTGAAGCAGGGGCAGGAGATGGGGAGCATCGAGACGATCAAGGCCGATGTGACCATCACTTCTCCTGTCTCTGGGGTTGTTCAAGAGACGAACAGAGAGGTGGAGGTAAAGCCGGAGTTGATCAATGAAGACCCCTACGGCGAGGGCTGGCTCGTTCTCGTAGAGATGAGTGGTTTTGAAAGTGATCGGGAGAACCTTCTGACCGCAGAGGAATACCTCGAAGTGATGAAATCTCAAGCCGAGGAGGAGGCGAGGGAGCGGTGAGCCGAAAAGAGGATAACAAGGTGCTGATCATCCCTTGTAGCGGAATTGGGAAGGCCTTCGGCTCGGTAGGGCGGGAGGCCATGTATATGGTGGTGGAAGAACTGCGACCGGAGGAGACGGAGACCCTTTGTCTCTCGCTTCTGACCTTGGGAGATGAGGAAGCGAAGGAGCGTGTCCGGAGCCATCCGGTGATCACCATTGATGGATGTCCCAAGGGTTGCGCAGAGGAGAACGTGAAAAGCGTGGGTGGTCGTAGCGTGGCCAACTTCAGGGTGGTAGATACTTACCGGGAGCACCCTGAACTGAAAGTGAGGTCAGTGCTGCACCTGGGAGAGGCGGGGCGAAAGTTAGCCCGCATCCTCGCTAAAAAGGTAGCCTCGCAGGTCGATACCGTCAAGATGAAGGAGGAGATGACAGATGGTTGATCTACCGAAGAAGAAGGTAGGGATCATCGCCTGCGCCGGCGAGGAGATCCCGGAAGGGACTATCTCTCGCGTAGCGGCCCGCATGGTTTTGGAGGAAGTGAGACCTGAAGATACCGTCACCCTCTGTCTCCCCCTCTTCCTGTCGGGGGACGAGCGGGAGAGAGCCTTCGCCCGGTTTTATCCTACCATCGCCGTCGATGGCTGCGAGAAACTATGCGCTAAGAGGGCTACGGAGAAGTACAGTGGTCCTGTTTCTAGTTACCTCGTGGTAGATAAGTTGCTGCAGATGCGAGGCCTCTCCCCGGGCGAGGGCAGGCACAAACTGGATGAAGCAGGCCAGCGAGCGGCGGAGGTTGTGGCCCAGGAGATCGTAAGCCAAGTGGAGGGCATCCTTGGAGCGAAGAGAATTGTTGCAGCCGCGCCGAAGGTAGCGACTGCGCCAGCCGGTGCGGGGACGACATGTGCTTGCGCCTCGGGTATCCCCATCACCCAGGTCAAGATTGGCGGTGTGTCTGTGGGCCTGGTCGCACTGGAGCCCATATTCGAGCAGTTCTACCAGGAAGGTCGTCAGGACGGGCCCGGTCTCGATGAGGATCTAATGAAGACCGTCAAACTATACAACCATGTTCCGCCTAGCGCGGAGGAGAGGTACAAGGCTGCTCTCCTCGAAGAATATGAGAAGTTCTGCCGCCGTAAGAGGGGATAGATGGCCACCTACACCTATGAGACGACGGTGACTTGGAAGGGGGAGCACTGGGGCCATCTCAAATGCGGCAACGGGCCAGAGATGGAGTTCTCGGCTCCTCCGGACTTGCATGGCCATGCTGGAGTCATGACCCCTGAGGATGCGTTTGTAGCGGCGGCCAATATGTGCGTAATGATGATGTTCCTTTGGGCCGCGGAGCGGTTCAAGATTCATTTAATCTCCTACGAGTGCAAGGCTGAGGGGGAGAAGAAGATAGAGTTAGACCGCACGGAGATCTTCACCAAGGTTACCCTCTGGCCCAAGATAAGGGTCAGAGGTACCGAGGAGAAACGCGTGAGACGGGCTCTTCAATCGGCGACCAAATACAGTCTGGTTGCCAACTCTATCAAGGGCGAGGTGATCGTGAAGCCGGAAATCACTATCGTCTGATTCTTGTACCTGAATTGGTGCCAGGACTCACAAGGAGGGGTAATGTTACATATTAAGGTTCTGGGGCCAGGCTGTCTCAACTGCTATCTCGTGGAGCAAGTGGCCGTGGATGCCCTAGAGATGTTGGATGTAGAAGCCACCATAGAGCACATCACCGACTACAATGAGATGCGTAAATATCCCATCATGTACACACCGGGCCTGGTGATAGACGAGGAGTTGGTCTGTGCAGGACGCATACCCTCCATAAAGGAGGTCATCTCCAGGCTCAAAGAGGCTATGGCTGAGGAGTCTGGAGCCTAAGTTGTCTCAACCTGATCGCCTGGCTCTCCCTGGTGGTAACCAGCATCCCCCTGGCCCAGGCGGGGGCCATCGCCTCCCATAAGGTATCGCCACAGCGACTGAAGATCCTTTTAGCCCTACTATATGTCTATGTAGGGCTAAAACTAATAGGGGTCTTCACCATGTTGGGGCTGCCGCTGTAGAGGAGGGGTAGAATATCGACCTGGCGGTCAAGCCAATCGCCTGGTCAGCCCTTCCACTATCGGTATCGCCCTCCCACATTCAGGACATTTCCCTTTTTGGATTCGGTAGGCGGCCACCCACAGGGGCGTTTATGAGCGTTGCAACGGCGCGACACCGAAGTGGGTCAGGCGTTTCACTTTGCTATGACACACGCCAGGCAACACTGTACATCGTGTGATAGTATTGCATCGAAAAAGAAGTTGTTGTAAAGTAGTATGTAGGGCAGGGGGTATTGGGACAAGTTTGCCGCCATTGATCTCACCAATTGACAATCTGCCGAGTCCAAGGTGAGGGAGGAATACTAATGTTCCTCACGGACAGAGATATTCTGGAACTTCTCAGAACTGGGAGTCTCAAAATTGAGCCATTCAACGAGTCGGCCCTGACGGCAGTGGGTTACCGCCTTGCCTTTCGAGATGAGTGGCTTTTCCATAAATGGGAGGGGAGACAAGATACGATTGACTTGACTTCCGCGCCATCCAAGGAATTGAAACTCCAGCATGGAGCCTATCTCGAACTTCCTCCCGGCGCTCAAGCCACGGTATTAACCGCAGAAAACTTCACTTTCGCAGAAGACATCTTCGGAATTATGCTACCTCTAAGTAGATTATCATTGCACGGAATCCTGTCAAATACAGGGCTCGTCAGCCCTGGCTGGTCCGGTACACTCTTGTGCACGCTGGGAAACACTGGAAGCTCAAGTGTGCGGCTCGGCCCTTATGACACATATATTTCTATCCTTGCGATTGGCAAACTTGTGAGTCCCCCATTGCGTACACAATATGCTCGGACAGCTCACGTTCAAGACATACAAACTAGAGGCGAGTCATTGCTGGAAAAGTATTCTGAACAGCAGAGGCAGATTCAAACCAGGGTTGTCAATCGAGCAGTACTGATGACAGATCAAGTCGAGTCAACCTCAACTATGGAGCGACACCTTGCAGCCGGCGCTGCTGCAACACTATTGCAAAGGAAAATAATCCTCGAAGCAGCGCAACACTATAGAGGAGAGGGACATCATACCGGCGGAGACGCAACTGTGTCTATCTTTGAGGATGTGTGTAGCGCACTGCGAGCTGCTCAAGCAGCTGTCGACTCTCTGAATGCTCACAATCGGAATCTCCCTCCATCTGATCAAATAATGGCGAGATTTGGTATTCACTTCGGCCCATTGCTAGCCGATGAGATGTTAGGGCCTGCATTGAACGTAGCGGCTCGAGTGCGAGATCTAGCCAGTGGGGGTCAGATATTCGTCTCCGACGAGGCAAGAGTCCGCGCTGAGGAAATTGGTTGTCCATTCCACTTTCACTTCATAGCATTGGCAGAGGTCGAAGGCATGAGTCAGCCAATTCCCATCTTCGAGGCTAAACCAAAGCGATTGAGCTAGTAAGAGGGCACACGGCGGCAAACACTGCCCTCCATGTGTTTGACCGCCAGTCTACTTCCAGACGAGGATGCTGTCAACTCAAACAACAGCACTTGCAGCCCTATTCCCAAACCTTAAGGCCCTCTCATCGCCTCTAATGACTGCTCTCTCTTCCCCGGCATGGACGATACACAAACTAAGAGCCCTTTCCGTCCTCAGTCGGAAAGGGCCTTCTCTATAACTTCACATACAATTGCGCGACAGGCTGATAGATATATCCCCCTCTAACGCTCACCTACCCTACTGTGGGGATTGACTCTCCACAGCGAGGACATTTCGCTTTTTGGATTCGGTAGGCGGCCACCCATAGACCGTACCGCTGAATGAGGAGTTCTCCACAGTGGGGACAATAGGTATTCTCGTACCGATGACCCCGCACATTCCCCAGATAGACGAACCTGAGTCCCTCTTCCTTGCCTATCTCCCAGCCCCTCTCCAGGGTGGCGAGGGGGGTAGGGGGCTGGTGGAACCTGTAAGCCGGGAAATATCCGCTCAGATGCCAGGGGGTCTCTTCCCCCAACTGGTCACGGATGCGGGCCGCGATGGCTCGTAGCCCCTCCTCATCGTCGTTCACCCCCGGGATGACGAGGGTTGTAACCTCCAAGTGTACCCCCTTCTCCTTGGCCAGGCGACAGTTCCTCCAAGCCACCTCCACATCGGCTTTGCAATACCTCCTCACCACCTCTTTTGAGCCTTTGAGGTCCACGTTCATAGCATCGAGGCCCGCCGCTATCAAGAGGTTAAGGGCCTCTTCGGTCATATAGCCGTTGGTGACATAGGTGTTGTATAGACCTCTCTCTTTGGCCAATGGGAAAACGTCCAGCGACCACTCGAAAGAGAGGGTGGGCTCGTTGAAACTGATGGAGGTCCCCTGGCAACCTCGACTTATAGCCTCATCCACGAACTCCAAAGGCGACATATATCTTGAGTTTTTGGGTTCGGCCTTGCTTATATCCCAGTTCTGGCACCAGGGGCAGGCGAAGTTACAACTCCAACTCCCACAGGTCAAAGCCACGCTTCCGGGGTGGAAGTGATAGAAGGGCTTCTTCTCGATGGGGTTAGATGATAGGGAGGAGACATCGCCGTAGATCAAAGTATAGATCGTGCCCCCCTCATTTCGCCTCGTCTTACACCAGCCCGACTGTCCTTCGCGGAGAGCGCATCTCCGCTCGCAGACGAGACACCTGGTACGCTCGTTCAACCTCTCTTGGAGCAACCCTTCCCTGAGAAAGGGGCTACCGTTCACGGAAAAGGCTTCCTTACCTATATCAGAAGGGGCTGGTCTAGCCAGGATAGTCTCCTAGCGGTAAAGTCATCGGTCAGGGTGGAACCCCTTGGGGGGCTTGTGGGGGACGGCGGCCCAGATGATGGGGCGAAGGGTCATAGTCTTGACTCAAAAACTTTAAGGTTTTAACTATTGACATTGAGGAACAGATGTGCTACAATATAATTAATCCGATTGTTCGGAGGTGGATAGCCCGTATGGGCTAGCGTGAAGAGGTCAGGCGTGCCTGGCCTCTTCATTTTGTCGGAAGCCAGATTTTCCCATAGCCCCAGAGACGGCCATCATATATTTGCCGATTGAACTTCTTGCTTACCACTTCATACACACATTTTCCAAAGACGTCACCTGGATCTTTTATCCTCCCTTTCTCCAGTAGCATTGTTTGTTTGATGGGATACGCGAGACAATCCGACAGCTGTAATCCAGCGATGTTGGCCTTCTTGCGTTTGAGTTTGATTTCTTTGCTAGTGAGAGCGTTCTGAAAGAAGTCTTTATCGCGCCAGAGTGTGCCAGATTCGTAAATACGGCGATATGCACTTTTCAATTGGTTGTCTTCAGTGCCTCCTCGAGCCTCCGCCATCACGTCTCCTCTCGCATTGAAATAGTTAAGGAAACCACAATAGCGCTCAAGTATGGCTGTAAGGCAATAGTGATAAGGGTGGAAAGCTTGATCGCCATACCGTTCCAGATGCTTCTTCTTGTCAATCACTACCGATATGATTTGGCATCGAGCATCGCCAAAGGTTTTCAACAAATCATCATTGAACCGCTCCTCGTTTTCGGAATCTCTGAGGAGGGAAAAGACACCACGCTTATTAATAATGTCGTTTCGGTGCAGAATGATTGGCTGATCGGGATCTCGATGTGGATACCGCGCAAAGTGATCATATTTAAGCTGTTCAAGGGCATGCGAGAAAGCAGGGTAATCCTCGAATGTGAAGTAGCAACCAGTCAGGCCCAGATATCTATGACTTGGTTGGTCTAGCGCCTGATAGGTATGATCTCCCGATTCATCGAGATATAGCCGATACCGCCTAAGTCCGGATTCGGTCATTAGATGAGCCTTTAGCTTCTGCTCTTACACTCTGCCGCAGAAGATTGAGTCTTCTCCTTGATGCCACCACCCAGAAACGCCCATTGCGATGGCACTGCAAAGTGGACCCCTATGGTTGCTCCGGGGACGGGAGGTAAACCTTGGTGGTCGCTATGGTCAAGCCCACATAGAGCCAGAAGAGGGAGACTGAATGGGGAAAATCGAGGTTGAAGAAGTAGTGGTCGACGATCCCTCCCACCATGGCCCCTGCTATGGCCGCCAGAAGCCCCAAGAGGATGGCCTCCCCTTCGGGGTCACAGGTTAAGGCTCTTCGGGCCCGCCAACCATGGAGGAAGTAGAGGAGCATGATGAGGAGGAAGGCTCCCAGCCCCACCAAGCCCATATTCTCGGCCATGAGGAGGTAGACGCTGGAGACCCCTATATAGAGGTCGATACTGGGGGCACCACCAAAGCCCACTCCGAACCAGGGGTAACGGGAGATGAGTTTGAAGGCATCCCTATATTCGCCGACGCGCATCTGGGTGGCCAGATCTTGTACCCTACCCGCAGCGATGAAACGCTGGACGTAGAAGCGGGTTTGGGGGAGGATTAGGATGAGGAGGCCCACAAGGACCAAGGCGATGAGCAGACGCCGATAACGGAGCGCGCCCAGGAAAAGCCAAGCGGCAGCCAACCCTACGAAGGCGCCCCGGGAGAAGGTGAGGAGCAGACAGGAGAGCATCACCGCCAGAATGGGAGCCACGAAGATCTTCTTCAAGATAGGGCGCTCCGTGAATAGCTGGGGAGCGGTGAGGGAGGCCACCAGGATGAGAAGACCTCCTAGCACATTGGGGTCGATAGAAGTAGAGATAGCCCGCATGGGCAGGAGAGGGTTGTCCTCGATGAAACGGAGCACCCCCCAGCCCGAGGGGTAATGGAAGATCCTAAGGACAGAGAGAACCCGCACGGTCAAAGCCTGAGGGAGGAGGTATAAAACGACGCCGATAGAAGCGGAGGAGAAACCAGCCAGCATGAGAGCCAAGACCGTCCATTTTAATCTGCGTTTTTCGGTGACGCTGTTCACCACCACGAAGTAGAGGGCGATAGCCAAAACCACCTCTATGAAATGGCGGAGGACATCTTTAGTTATGCCCGCATAAGCGGTCCCCGCTACGAAGGAGAAGAAAGCCAAGATGATAAAGATGAGGATGGGCCCATCGAGAGGGGAACTCAGGAACTCCTCCTGAGTGCGAGTGAGAACCCTAGCCAGCCAGACGCCGAAGAGCGCCAGGAGGGCCACATCGAGAAAGGTGGGGTAGAAGCCCAAACTGATGGGGATCGCTCCGAAGGGGAGGAGAGTAGCCACCCCAATGAGGAAGAGGAGCCCCATTTGCACGCTCCGCAGTAACAAAAGCCCTCCCACGAGGCCCACTACCAAAGCCACGGTCATAAAGGGGTGAAGAAAGAGTAGGGTAAGTCCACCTAGGGTGCCCAAAAGAAGAGAGACGACTATCAGGCCCAACCAGAAAGGCCATCCACCCTCCCTTACCCTTTGGCGTAAGAATTCAACCGTGGCCCTCATCCGTTGCACTCAGTTTAACTGCGGAATATGAGGTAAACTCCCAGACAGATGAAACCCGTTCCCATCACCCTGAGGAGGGAGAAGGTCTCTCCCAGAAAGAACCAGGAGGTGAGGACTACAAAGAGGTAGCCTAGACTGAGCATAGGGTAGGCCCAACTCAGATCCACCCGGGAGAGCACCGCTAACCAGATGAGGGATCCAGAGAAGATGAAGGCGAACCCGGCCAGGATTCTGGGGTTGGAGAAGGCTCGCAGGAGGCCAGATATGAAACCCCGGGGGGTTAAGGAGAGCACCCCCACTTGATTCATCCCCGCTTTGAGGAGAAACTCCCCGGTGACGGAAAGGGAGATAGCGAAAAGGAGGAGGAGAAACGCTTTCCACGGACCTTCACTCATGCCTAAACTCCTTGATAGACTGGGCTACCATCCCCACCTCCTGCTCGGTGATCTCTGGATATAAAGGCAAGGAGAGGACTTGAAGACAATGCTCCTCCGCCTGGGGGAAACTCCCGGGCCCATAGCCTAAACCGCTGTAGGCCTCCATGAGGTGTATGGGAAGCGGATAATGTATCAGGGTGCTTATCCCTTTCTGAGCGAGGAATTGCCGCAGTTCATCCCTCTGTTGGCTTCTGATCACATAAAGATAGTAGACGTGCTCACCATAAGAAGATTCCTGGGGCCTGACCACCTCCGAACCGGTCAGCAGTTCATTGTAGAGGCCGGCCCACCTCCTTCGGGCCTCGTTCCACTCATCCAGGTGCTTCAGTTTCACCCTCAAGATGGCCGCCTGGAGTTCGTCTAGCCGGGAGTTGAGACCCCTGATAGAACTGATGTACCTCTTCTCCCACCCATATTGTCTCAAGAGCCTCACCCTCTCGGCTATCCTGGCCTCATCGGTAACCACCATCCCTCCATCCCCATAGGCTCCCAGGTTCTTGGTGGGGTAGAAACTGAAGCAACCCACATCCCCTTGGGGCAGCCGTCGCCCTTTGTACGTCGTGCCGTGAGCCTGGGCCGCATCCTCTACCACCGTCAAGCCATACCTCTCCGCTAAGGAGAGAAGGGGACCGAGATCCGTAGCCTGGCCGTAGAGATGGACAGGCAAGAGAACCTTGGTACGAGGGGTGATCTTTTCCTCTACCTGGGAGATATCCATATTGTAAGTCACCGGGTCGATATCCACAAAGAGAGGGGTAGCACCTGCCAACTCGATGGCGGCTACGGTGGCCACCGCGGTGTTGGGCACGGTGATCACCTCATCGCCAGGCTCCACCCCACAGGCTAAGAGCGCCAGATGGAGCGCCTCCGTCCCCGAGCCGACCCCCACCCCATAGGCGGCTCCGCAGTAGGCGGCGAACTCCTCCTCGAAGGCCGAAACCTCCTCCCCCAATATGAACCAGCCCCGGTTCAAGACCCGGGCCACAGCCTGGTCGATCTCCCCCTTAATAGAAAGATACTGCCTTCTCAGATCGCAGAAAGGAATGCTTACTCCCAATAATGCTCCTTGTACCGGCGATAGAACTCTATCGTCCTCTCAAGACCCGCTCTCAGGGGAACCTGGGGCTCCCAACTCAAGACCGCCCTCATCTTGCTGTAATCGCCGTAGTAGTCGCCGATATCGATCCTTTTCTTCTCTGGGGGGAAGGGCACGAGTCTATAGGAGGCTTGGGGAGAGAGTTCAACCAGAAGTTTGGCCACCTCCAAGAGGCTAACCGGCTCTCCGCCCAGATTGAATACCTGACCGTTGGCCTCCTCGCTGGCCGCAGCCAAAAGGAAAGCGTGGACTACATCATCGACGTAATTGAGATCCCGCTTCTGAGTGCCATCTCCATAGATAGAGATCTCCTCTCCATCGACGGCTAGACGGATAAACCAACCGATGAACCCTTGGCGGTTATGTTTCACCAGTTGGCGAGGCCCATAGGTATTGGTGAGCCTCAAGGAGGTAGCCCGGACGCCATAGACATTGTTGTAAAGGATGTGGTACCACTCCCCAGCCATCTTATTGATCCCATTAACATCGGTGGGGTGCAGAAGGTGTTGTTCATCCACGGGGAGATAGTCTGGGACCCCGTAAACCTGGCGGGTGCTAGCGAAAACTATCTTCACCTCAGGGTTATGGTGGCGACAGGCCTCAAGGAGCGATAGTTGGCTGCGACAGTTTATCTCCAGATCGGTGTATGGGTCCCTCATACTATCGATATGGCTCACCTGGCCCGCCAGGTTGAAGATGTAGTCTTGTCCCCTCACCAGGTAGTCCATGCTGTTCCTGTCCCGCACATCGGCGATGTTGATCCGTACCCGATCTTTAACCCCCTCCACGTTGAATAAGTTGCCACCATAGTCGGGGATGAGGGAATCGACTATCACTATATTGGCGCCTAGGGAGAGGAGTTTATGAGCCAAGTTGCTCCCTATGAAACCCAGCCCGCCAGTGATCACCACCTTCTTGCCCATGAAACTCTCTTCTAAGTTCACCATCTACTCCCGACCTATGAGTTGAGGCCAACGCAAGTGCCACCAGAGTTTGAAAAGATCGGAGAGGGCCCGGAAGATACGACGGGGGCTAAAGAATTGCGACCCCCCATAGGCGCGAGGGTAATGACGAACAGGCACCTCCACGATCTTAAACCCCGCATCTTGGATCTTCTTCATCATCTCCACACAAATCACCCCACTATCGGACTCCAGGTGGAGTTTATCGAAGACCGAACTTCGTATTAAGCGAAAATCACAATCCACATCCCGAAGACGCAAGCCGAAGGCCAGTTTGGCCCACCAATGATACATGCGGCCGATGATAGTACGATAGAGGGGATCGGAGCGGCTCACTTTGTAGCCGTTCACCACATCGACCCCCTCTCCCATCGCCTCCCATAGACTTTTGAAGTCTCGCACATCGTATTGGGCGTCGCCATCGGTATAGAATATCAACTCTTTGGTGGCGCTGGCGAACCCTGTCCTGAGAGCCCCGCCGTACCCCTTGTTCCCATCGTGGTGGATGACCCGCACTTGCTCATACTTCCGTTCCAACTCGTCCAGAATCTCCCTGGTATAATCGGTGCTCCCATCGTTAACCACGATCACCTCATAGTCGGAGGTGAGGGGCTCCAAGACGAGGATGGCCGAGAGTACCATGCTGGCTATGGTCCCCCCATCGTTGTAGGCGGGGAAGAAGACGGAAATCCCTGGCTTGGCTCGGGGCGACTCCTCCGACATGGCTCCTCCAAAAAGTTCAGCCAGATATTAACACAACCTCCTTCCTCTAGCAAGGCTAAGGGTTAACCTCTATCTCGATGGGCAGAAGGAGCCTGTCGCCCAACGACTCCTCCGCCATATCGAAAACCGGGAGCCGCTCTCCAGTCTCAGCCAAATAGATCCCGCATTCCAGGAGATAACGCCCCGCCAGTGCCTCGGGCATAATCATAACCTCATATCGATCAGTGATGACCTCTCCCTCGACCCAACCCGTGGTGGGCATAGCGCCACCTCCAGGGATGGTATCCTTCTGCCCCCAAATCTGGTTTCTCGCATCGAGGAGGTGCACAAATACAGTATACGACCTCTCCATCTTGCCCAGCGCTTGCCAATAGAGGGTCAATAGTAGGGCCTCACCGGGTTTCACCACCTCAGGACTCAAATCATAACCCAATAACTTTATCTCTTCCCCCAGGATCGCCTCCAATGAATACCCCATCTCCGGCACAACGAAACTATGCGCCCTCCCCCAAACCTCAAGCGTAGATAAATCTGCTTCGCCAACTATCCTATTTCCCTCCAACACCCCTAGGTGAATCGCATAATCTCCCGATGGCGCTTCGGCCTCCAATGGTATATCATGCCAATCTCGAACCACCTCCCCCTCATCCCATTCCGTGGTGGGATACCTCCCATCCACCGGCCTACCCACCTTCTCCCCCCACACCTTCCCTTCTCCATCCCGTAGCTGCAAAGAGAATAGGTAATCGTTGGCCACATCCTCCAAGGCTTCCCAATATAGGGTAAGCGCTATCTCCCCTCCAGGCTCCACCCTCTCCCCAGGGAGATCATACCCCAGGAGCCTGACCCCCGGGGCGATCTTCTCCCCCAGCCATACCTGGGGCTCTACCTCCGGGGGCAGGAGGGGCTTCACTATCTGGAGGGTGCCGATGGTAAAGGCCTGGTGCCCGCCCATTTGTCCCAAAATGGGGAGCCTCTCTAGGCTCTCTGGATCATATACCGCCACCTCGATGTGGTACTCTCCCGGCGGGGTGGCCGGCAGAGAGGGCAGGGTATAATAATCCATCTCTATCTGGTCTGGCTCCCATTGCGAGGTCGGCTGCAAATAGTTGCTCAAGAGCAGCTTATCCATCTGGCCCACCAAGTAGCCCTCCTCATCAACAAGGTATACCCCTACCTTGTAATTCTTGGAAGCCTGCCGCAAGGCTTGCCACCTTAACACCACCCATCCGCTCTTGCCAGAAGGCAGCACCTTCTTCTCCACCTCAGAAGGAGTGCTCGTCTCATATAGAGACGATCCCCCATATGACACCCCCGTCAGCTCTATCTGGTTCCCGAAGTTGATGGAAAGGGGCTCAAATGAGTCTGCAATGGCGAAATAGGGCGAGGGTGGCAGCTCATAGGTCCCCACATCAAACCCCTCAAACTCTCTCTTCTCCACTTGCCTGCCGTATTTGCTGAAAAGGAAACTCGCCAACCCCTTGGGATCGGCATAGTAGTGATAAGCCTCCCATAGAATCGGCTCCAACCATTCGATGAGCCAGACTTGCTTTCTGCCTTGACAGAAAAGGCTCAACTCCTCCGCGGCTGTGCTTTCGTCCATGCGTATGAAGCGGTAAGGTGCACGACCTCGACAGAGGAAGTCAACGACATAGTGTCCTGTTCCAGGGTCGGTGAGGGTGCTTACAGGAAGAATCCACACCCCATCCTCCTCGTCGCTCTCGCTTATGGCCCGGGCGGCGTTGACGAATACCACGTCAAAGGCCCCCTGCAATTCCAAACGCTCTCCCCAAGGGGTAAAATAGTCCGGGTAGGTGAAAGCCCCCACTACAATGAAAAGAAGGGAAAGGCCAAGCCAGAAGAGATGAGCCACTGTAGGGAGGCTTCGCCTCTCCCTCAGCCACCCCCACACCGCCTCTGTGCCGATGGCCGGGAAGATATAGACCGCTGGAAGCATGCCGATGCTGCGAAGGGAATGAGGCATACCGGAAGCGGTTAGGATAGCAGGGAAGGACATCACCACCATCCAGAGCATGGTGAAGAGATAAGGGCCCCTTTTGTAGTTGTGCAAGGCTATACATAATCCTAGAAGGAAAAAGGAAGCAGTGAAGGGATTGAAGGCCGGCCTCTGGGCGGGGTTGTGGCGCCAATTCGGATCACCCTTGATGACAAACATGCCCAGTGTTTGCAAGATGTTTCTGGCCAGCGTGCGCGGAACACCCCCTTGGTTCCAGAGGGGGTTGAAGACCGAGACATTGCGGGCGCTTTGGACAAAGGCATCGAAGTGACGGAGGAAGTAGTAACCCAAAGGAGAGAAGATAAGGAGCGCAACCAGGATAACCAGAAGGATAGCCCGAAACTCTGACCTCCACCTCCTTTCCTTACTAGAGGCGATGGAAAGGCAACCGGCGAAGGAGAGGAGAAATAAAGGCAGAAACCGACTCGGTATATAGGTGTAAAGGCTGAGGCCTAGAGAGACCCCGCTCAAGGCGAAGGAGAGAAGGCGACCCTTCCCTTGCGGCGGCAGATTCCAACCTCGCCACAGGAAATAGAAAGATAGGGAGGATAATAGAGGCAACAGGATGCCCCGATAACCGATGCGACTGAAGTTGATGTGCCAATAGGAGAGGGCTAACCAGAGGCTGCTGAGAAGGGCCAACCGCCGAGGTGAATCGCTCACCTTGGAGAAGAGTTCTTTCACTAAGAAGTAGGTCACCGGGATAGTGGCTGTGCCGATGATGGCCGATACCACTCGAATTGCTAGCGGGTTTCGGCCCAATAGGCCGATAGAGGCTGCTACGAGATAGATGAATAATGGCTCGCGCCCGCTGTTGGCCTCAAAGAAGATGGGGTGTATCCCTTGCAGCACACCCAAGGCATCGATACCGTTGGCCGCCTCATCATAGTGGAGTCCCAGGGGGATAGCATCGAGGCGGTAGAGCCGGAAGAAAAGCGCGAGGATGGTGATAATAGATAGCGCAACCAGTTCCCTTTTCCGACGCCAACAGAATTTCATCACCCTGCCTCCTGCACCCTCACCTGAGTCAGAAGGATGGCGTTGTCCGAGAGCCCCATCTTGGTATCCAAGACCTCCAAACGGCGCATAGTGGAGAGCAAATACATCCCTACAAAGATCCTATATTGGCCCGGCGGTGTCTCTGCTTCAATGGTGAACTCATGCCTATCAACTACGATTTCACCTGGCTCCCAACGCGTGGTGGGGGTGAAATTGTAGACCGGCTGGCCGTCATGCTGCCCAACTAGGCGGGTACCATCCTCCTCCATCAGGTGAACGAAGACCGTATAGTCCTCACTCATCTCTCGCAGGCTCAGCCAATAGAGGGTCAAATGCAAAGTATCGCCTGGATGATAGACCTCCTTCTCTAGACCATAGCCCAATAGCTTCACCTGGTTGGCCAAGTTCACTTGCCGTTCCTGAGGGTGCTCCACGAAACTCCGAGAGCGAAGAGGCACTAAAAGGGAGAGGAGCAAGAGCACCGCTAGGCCTACCAGTATGGCTCGCCGCTTTAAGCCCAGAATCAAGATGAGTAACACGGCCAAGATGCTGAGAGAAGAGACGATACCCCCTATTCGTCCAGAAGGGGTATCCTCAAAACGCACGAGGATGCGATGATGCCCTGGGGGGAGGTCCACAGTGAGTAAGCCCAGCCTCCCAGAGGGGTATGGTTCCTTCTTCTCGCCATCGATATATATCCGCCAATGGGGGAAGTAGAAGGTATGAAAAATCAGTTTCATCCCTTTCTCTGTTTCTACGCTCAAAACTTTGTCCAAGGGGCCTTGTCTCCCTAGAGTGACGCTGGGGATATCAGCCGGAGACAGGATTGGCATGGGAACTGAAGGCTTGGCTAGGGGAAGGAAGATCTCCTTCCTCGCTTCCTTCACCCAAGCGGGAAGATACTCGAACCCCCAGGTTCCACCCCACAATCTCACCCAGAGACCGTTCAAGTAGTCGTATTGAGCCATAGTGGCCAGATTCACCTCGCCTTCGCTCAAAGGCACACTATCATTAGGTATCGCCATCGGCTCGATGGGCAAATTGGGGAGGCTGCAAGCCATCAAAACCCCAACTATCCCCACCCCCATCAGATGAGGCCATATCGCAATCTCCCTGCGCTTTAGAGGCAAGAGGAGGAGCGATCCGATCAAGATGGAACTACCTATACTCACCAAGGATAGAAAACGCCATGGAAACTGTAGATAGCGTAGTAAAGGCAGACCTTCCCAAAGAAAAGCGGAGGAGGAAAGCATCATGAAGAGGGAAAGGATGGTTATGGCTTGGAAGAAAAGGAGATGGTTTCTTAGTGGGCCTTGCCGTCTCAGAACAACTAAAAAAGAGAGAGCAACCAAACCCAGTTGTATATAACTCAAGGGGTGCTCTAGTTTGACGCCTTGATGGGGAAAGTAGCGATAGATGAGGAAGGGGGAAAAGAACTGGGAGAGAGGGACCAAATGATGGCGGTAGTCGGTAGCAGTAGGTCCCACCTGGCCTAGACGCACCCAGGCCGATTCCCTGAAGCCAGGGAACCAATAGAAGGCTGTTAGACCCAGAGCCAAAAGGATAGCCAGAACACAATAACCCCATACTCTCATCTCTCGCCTCCTGAAGAGGAGAAAGCCGAGATAGGCCAAGAGGAAGGGGGTGAAGATGAGGGCCGTCAAATTATGGGTGAGGATTAACCCAGCATAGGTGAGCACGCCCAAGGGGATATATAGCCGTTTCTTGTAGATCACCAAACGGCGGAAAGCCCATAAAATGAGGGGGAGGAAGACGAAGGCGAAGAACTCTGTGAGGGCCCCCCGCACATAGGCATCAGCCAGATGATAGGGCATATATATAGGCCACCGCGGCCACAACAGCCGGCCACCGCCCTAAGAACTCTTTGGCGTAGAGGTACATAGCCATCCCCGAGAGGAAGAACCCCAGAGCGATGGTCAACTCGATAGAAGCGATATATCCCGCTCCCAGGGTATGGAAAAGCTCAGCCACATAGTAGGTGAGGGGCGCGTAGTAGTTGAGGACGGGATAGCCGTAACCGAAGCCCAGGTTGGGCAGCCAGCGAGGATAGAAGATCCCACCACGCATCGCCCAGTCGAGATCGTAGAGGCGATAGAGGTGATGCAGCCCATCATGAGTGGCAGGGTAGCCCGGCTGGAGAAGGGGCAGAACCGCTGGAACGGTCAGGAGAAAGACCAACAAGAAGCCAGGATCGAGCCTTACCCTCTTGCCCAGTCGTGTTAACCTCCCCCTCATCCTTTCCACCGATACTATCTCCCTGCCACGATCTCTATAGGTTCCAAGAAGACGCTATCCCCTGAGGGGTGCCCCTCAGCGGTGAGGATAGGTAGGCGTTCGCCCGTGGAGAGAAGGTAGATACCCACTTCCAAGAGGTATTCACCAGGAGGGGTTCCCTCCCTTACTATCAACTCATACTCATCTTTCACTATCTCCCCCTCATCCCATAGCGAGGTGGGGTAGTTCCCTCCGAAGGGCTGATTGTCCTTCTGGGCCCAGATTTGCCCCTCCTCATCGATTAGATGGGTAAAGACGGTGTAATTTCTCTCTATCTGGGCTAGGGCCCGCCAATAAAGGGTCAATTGCACCCTCTCCTCAACCTCTGGCTCTCCCTCCTCTATATCATATCCTATGAGTTCTACTTGGTTCCCTAAATTCACCTCCAAAGGGTGCGAAATCACATACTGTTGAGCCTTGCGAGGCACAACCTTCACCCGCCCGATGATCACTCGGTCAACCGCTTGCCCCTCTTCTCCGTAGGCGGCCAAACCTCTCAGAGCCCCTCTCTCATAGAGACCCACCTCTATGAAGGCCGCGAAGGGAGGCTCTATCGGCCTCTCAATAGTTAGGGCATAGGTGTCTTTTATTATATCCCCCTCACGCCAAAAGGTGGTCGGATAGGAGCCAAGGCCAGGATAGGTATCGGCCTGACCTATCACCTCGTTGTGGGGGCCAAAGAGTTTCAAGTAGACAGTGTAATCCCGCTTCATAACCTTTAAAGATTGCCAATACAAGGTGATGGGCAAGAATTCGCCGGGCCTAATCACCCTCTCCTCAATATCGTAACCTAAAAGCCTGATCTCTCCTTCATAGTTGACCTCCAGTCGGTGAGATATGGAATCGATATCCTCCTCGGAAAGCAAAGGAGGCCTGGCATAGGCGGGAGCGATGTAACGGAAGGGGGAAAATAGGGCTATAAAAAACATCAAGACGGTTAGGGAGCCGAAAAGATATCGACAGTACCTTTGCCCTACCAGCCGTTCCAAACCAAAGGCCAGAAAGAAAGATAAGGCGGAGATACCCGGAAAGAGAAGCCTCCCGCTAGAGGCTTTCGTGGTCTGGGTCCAACGCACCAAGCCGATGAGAAGCATTACCACCCAGAGGCTCAGAAGGAGGAGAGAAGGGGTTCGCTCCCAACTCTTTCTCATCAACCCCTTTATCGTTGCCATGACCAGACCCGCCAAAGCCAAGAGCCCTAGGAGATCGAAGAGAGCATAAACCCATCTATCCGCCAGGATGTTGAAGCCCCCGAAGACCCCAAAATATGCCATTCTAAACCCCTGGAACTCGCCTAAGAGTCGTGCCAAACTCGGTTGCCTGAGCCGAGGGCCAGCGATAGCCACCATTACGCCCAACCCCAGCGGGTCTCCGTAAAGGACCCAATTCCTCGCATACCACCAGGAGGCCAATATCAAGATGGGAGCAGATACTAAAAGACACCCCTTGAGGAAAGAGGACCATGATCTCTGCTGAAAGGCTAGATACCCCAGGGCGACAAAGGTCAGGGGAACCAAACCGAGGGCGCTGACCTTGGTTATGGCAGCCAGGCCGATGATTGAACCTAAGGCTATGAGCATACATCTTGAAGGGGGGGCTTTCATTAAGCGAAGGACAAGCAAAAGGGCAAGGGAACAGAGAGGTACAACCAGGTTATCGTTGGACACCGAGCCGCTGATGAAGATGAACATGGGGTTGAAGGCGTTAAAAGCCGCCGCACCGATAGCCAGGCTCTGGCGAGAGGGGAAGAGTTCCAAGGAGATGAGGTAAGTTAGGAGCACGGTGGCTGATCCCATCAACACCGAAAGGAAGCGGATGATGTGAACCGCTAGTGTCGTCCCTCTATAAGGGAATGACTCACGTTCGGTGTGAATGATCATGTTCTTATTCCCCTCGGCCAAAGGGATCCCGATCTGGGCGTGGGGGTTCCGCCAGAGCAACCCCGCCATATCGCTTGTATCTATCCAGGAGGTGGCTAGGGCAGCGACGATATAATATAGCGGTGGCTGACTCCCCTCCTGTCTCCATAGCTGTTCCACCCCGGGCCTCTGCACGGGAAGAGTGCCCGTATCGGCGATATGCTTAGCCACAGGGTAGTGCCATATCTCGTCAGAGGCCTCGAAGATGGGAGTAACCAGGCTATAAGTGATCCCCAACCCGATAAAGGCGAAGAGAATAAGCCCTACAGTCCAATGCGTTCGCCAAACCTCTTTGATTTTTTTGATCATCCTAGAATCTCTACTCCACTCGCAATCTGGCTAAGGTTATCCGACCCCCCTGAACCCGTTCCCCCTCTATAAGAACTGGCAACCTTTCCCCACTTACCGGGTTGTAGATGCCCGCCGTCAACAGATACTCTCCGAGAGGGATCTCCCCCTCCAAGGTTATCCGATACTCATCTCGGATGACCTCCCCCTTCACCCAGCCGGCGGTAGGACGAGAGCCCTCTACCGGAGGGCTATCCTTTTGAGCGCAGATCTCCCCCTCTTCACTCAGGAGATGGACGAAGACGTGATAGTTGACCTCCATCTCGGTTAAGGCGCGCCAGTAGAGGGCAAGAGTGATGCTCTCGCCTCGCTCAACCTGGCTCTTATCCAGGTCATAGCCGAGAAACTCAACCTTACCCCCAAAATCGGCTCGTATGGGGTGCTGAACAGAGGGCGGTTGGAGAGTGCGCTCTTGCGCAGCCACGGTCAAGGTGGCTAAAGCCAGGCCGTACCCTTTGATGGGCCACCAGTTGGGACCTAGGGGGAGAAACCTCTCCCCTTTCTCCTCTCGCACTTTTAGAACCAGCCGGACTCTCTCCCCCTCCGCGGCTGGAGGGATTAGGAGATCGTACTGACCCCGTACCAGGGAGCCCGCCGTCCACCGACTGGTGGGGTAATCAGCCTTAGATGGAGGGTAGGCTCTCTCTCGAAGCACCTCTCCTCTCTTATCCACCATTTGCAACACCACTTCGTAATTCTTGGTCAGGGTGGCCATAGCCTGCCAATAGAGTCCCAGGTGAAGGCTCTCTCCGCTTCGCCACTCCTTGGAAGGCAACTCGTACCCAAGAAGTCTCAGTCGGCCTCCGAACTCCTCCCTGCAGCGATGTTGGAGAGAAACCGCTTGGGGGCTGGGGAGTTGTGATGGGAAGATTTGGAACTCTCTTAGGGGCACGGCGGTTCCTGCAGGAACCCCCTTCTCGTCTAACACCTCCAACTCCCGCCCATCTCGGCGGGAATATACCCTCAGGAATAGTTGGTAAAGCCCAGGCGGCGTGCCAGGAGGGAGGGGGATAATGACGGGCTGGGCTATCACTTTGTGCGGTTCCCAACGGGAAGTGGGATAGAGGTCGTTAAAGGGGATGACATCATTCTGGCCCCATAGTTGCCCCTCCTCGTCCATAAGCCGGAAAGAGAAGGAATAGTCTTCTCTTAGGCCCTCTTTGACCCTCCAAAAAAGGGTCAGATATACCTTGTCGCCAACCTCTGGCCACCCCCTCTCATAGCCGAGGAGGGCCAACCTGTCGCCCAGGTTGGCCCCTACCTCCTCACCCATGGGAGGCGGGCTCTCCAAGATAGGGGAGTGAGGGAGATAATAGGCCACCGCCAGCAAAGTAGTGGTAGCCGGAAAGACCCTATCATCCGCCTTGAAGAGGTTTTCCTCAAACCACTTTTTCACCAAACCAGAGCGGTCCCGTAGAGGCTCCTCAGGGCCATAGACCAGCCATATCCCTTCATAGGCCTCGAACAAACGCTCCATCTCTTTCACCGTAGAGGCGCCGGCTCTTTCAGGATATCGGGGTAGAGCGGTCCAGTCGAGATCGCCTCGAGCGTAATACTCCCATGTATGAGAGATGACCGCGTCATTGAAGACCACTAGATCCCCGGGGCTGGAATACCCCTCTATATACCGCACCAGGGAGCGAAAATCGTCCTTCATATACCTCTCATCGAAATAGCAGTTATGGGTAGAATAGAATAGACCTCCCAGAAGAAGGATGGCCACTGGGGGCAAAAGCGGCAAGGCTCTTCTCCTAAGGGAATCCAAGCCCATCCCCAAGCCCAGGTAGTAAGCCGGCGAGACGATGATGAGATGGCGCACTCCCATATACATGGGTTTAAGGTGGGAAAGGGCGTAGAGGGTCAAGATGGGGACAAAAAGATAGCCTAAAAGGAGAAGGGATTTCCCCAGCCGGGCTCGGGAACCTCCCTGGTCGAGCATGGAGCAGCCCAAAAGGAAAAGGGCCAGAAACAACAGATCCAGCCACCAAACTTCTTTCATCCTTACGGATATGCCCAGGCTGAAAGAGTTGCAAAGGTCCCGTAGGATGATGAAAAGGGGGACAAAACTATAACCTCTCTCCGCGCTGGCCGCAAGTAGTCGGTGCATAGCGAAGGGGAGCAAAGGTAGAGCCACCAGCAGAACCAGGGCGACTAAGAAAAGGAGCATCCACTGGCGGCGCAATAGGCCAACCGCCAAGAAAATCAAACCCTCGAAGAAGAGGAGGAAAAAACCGGTGTAATGGGTGTATAGCATAGCCGCTGCGACTAGGACATAAAAACCTAACCAGCGTCGGTTGATCTCTGGACTACTTTCGCCCATCCCAAGAGCCCGCAACAGGGCGTAAAAAGAGAGGAGCCCTAAAAACACCAATAAACTATACATACGGAGTTCTTGGGCATACCAAAGGTAGAGAGGTGAAAGAGCAGTCAAAGAGGAGGCCAAAACCCCTGCGGCCTGGCCGAAGAGCCTTTTCCCCGTTAGGTAGATCAAGGACACCGTAAGAACGCTGAAGAAGAGAGAGAGGAAGCGACCACTGAACTCGCTTCGACCGGCGAGCCAGAAAACTAAATGTAGAAGGATAAAATATAGGGGTGGGTGGGTATCATGTGTAGCATAACCTTGGATGAAGATGGTGTTAGAGAGGATGAAAGGGAGGCTTTGGCTGGCTCGGTAGGCGCTGAGCCCCTCGTCTTGCCATAGGTTCTTGGCCTCTAGCCGATAGATCCGCAAGCCGAAGGCTAAGAGAATGAGCACCCCCACGATGAGGAGAACTCCCAACCCCCTCTTATCCATCAACGGTACTCTCCAGTTTAGCATGCCGCCCCGAAGCGTGGATGCGATCTATCTGGTAACCTCAACCGCCCCCAAGAGCACCTGCTCGCCTGGAAGCCTCCCACCGTCCCTCCCGAAGATTGGCAACCGCTCCCCGCTGGTGGGATCATACATCCCCGCCACCAATTGATACTCCCCAGATGGTAACTCTTCAGGCAATATTATCCCATAATGGTCCCATATCTCCTCCCCTATCTCCCAGCCACTGGTCGGCCTCGACCCACCAACGGGCTCACTATCCCTCTGAGCAACTATCCTGCTTTCCCCATCTAACAGGTGCACGAATACTTTGTAACCTTGTCCCATCCTCTCCTTGGCTTGCCATCGCAAAGTGAGACGTATCATGCCCCCAGGCTCAACCTCGGAGTCATAGAGACCATAACCTAATAGATGTAGGCCTTCCCCGAACTTTGCCCTAAGGGGGTTAATTTCCGTCTCCTCTACCCCAGAGGAGGTCCCGTAAACCACCAGCCGTGTTCCTCCATACCACCCCTCCCCAGCCCGATACCCCTGCTCGTTGAGCCACCCTTCTACAAAGCCGATGCCCTCTCCTCCAAAGACGGCGAAAACCCGCCCATGATCGGTCATCACCCTTCCTAATGTCGCTTTTGCCTCATCAGGTGAGCGCTTCTCAGAAAGAAGGTAGACGGTCGCCTCCCCTCGATAGTAGGGGCCCAGGAGATTGACTTCCTCAGATGAGTCGAGGATGAGGCCGTCACCAGCGCGAGCCCTCTCAACGAGGGCCTCCCCTAAGGCTGGGTAATCACCGGTAGGATAATCCTGGCTCCTTGGATACCGCCGTCTGTATAGATATACCACGTTCCCATCGGGCAAGGGGTACTCTTGGGCCGGCTGAAAAGCCTCTCGAAAGAGGGAAGGAGGGCTCTCCAGGATCGTATCTATCACCTCCCGCGACTCCTCATTAAACCTATGAGCGGGATGGTAAGTAGAAAGGGCGAAATAATCCACTTCGAAGAATTGAGAGTAAACAGGTCGCCCCGTCCAGTTGCGGGCCAGTTCGCGCAATCTTATCTCTGGATAGTCAGTATATATCAAGTAGAGGAAGTGCTCCTCATGGATCTGGCGGCAGTTGACTAAAAGCCCCAATTCCGGGGACTCACCCTCCTCCCCACCGCTATCCCTTCTTACATATTCCAGAACGTCAGGCACGATCCAGTAGCCGGCGTCTGTCTGCCCCGAGGTAGGAAGTTGATTTAGATCTCCATGGGCCAAGAGGTTAAGAGAGCCGTATCGTGGCACCTCGATAATGGCGGCGTTACGCAACCAACCCAAATCGTCGTAAGAGAGGGCGAAGAACTGGCCCAAGGCTCCCAGAGCCACCAAGAGGGTAACCACCCTCTGTAGGTTTCGGTAAGGGATCGTGGCCAACCCTCTGGCTATCAGGAGCGCAAGAGCAGGGAGGATGGGCATGAGGAAGCGAGAATGGATGGAACTGGCGCGAAAGGAGAATACGAGATAGGGGAAGAGAGTCCAAAGGAGGAACAAAGAGGTATCCCCCTTGAGGGATTCAAATAAACTCGAAAAGGACTCCCTCCTCAAAGCGCTCACCAGGAGACCCAAGAAGAGGAGTGCCAAGAGCCCGACGTAGAAGGGGGAGAGTTGCTCATTCACCAGGTGATCGAGGTAGTAAGAGAAGCCCCACTCCCTCCTCTCGGGCCTCCCCCAGGCGATGAGGAAAGTGTGTTGGATGAACTCGATGCGAGAGAGGTACCAAGTAGCGGCTACCGTACCCCCCAGCCAAAGGGCAGAAAACGGGTTGACCGCCCGACTATCCCTTCGGCTGAGGAGATAGATGAGGCCCGAGAGGAGAAGCCAGGAGAGGGGAAGGAGCCAATGACCCAGGGGGAGCTCCGCCACGCGTCCCCTCACCGGTAGGTACCAAAGGAGCGCCAAACCAAGACCAAGGGCCACCGAGAGGCCAGCCCACCTTCGGTCCAAGGAGGGCTTAAGGTCTCTGAACCAACTCCGGAGGGGCAGACGGACAACCATCAAGATCAAAGGAGGCAGGACGAAGAGAGCATAGGTCCACTTGGTCAACATCCCCAGACCAAGGCTGAAACCGAAAAGGAGGGAATAGCCTCTATGGGTAAATCCCTCGCTCATAAGCAGTAAACAGATGCTCAGGGTTACCATAGAGGTGAGGGCGAACTCCATATAGGTGTAGCGGGACATGGCGTAGATCATGGGGAAGGTGGAGACCAGGAAGGCGGCCAAGAGCCCCTCTTTCCCCCTCCAGATCTTTCGGCCGATTATATAGGTGGAGGGCAGAAGGATGGCCAGATAGAGGAAGTTCACCATAGCCGCCACATCCGTGGAGAGCCCGAACAACTTATAGAAGGCCTGAATAAGGAGGTGGAACAAGGGAGGATAGTAACCGCTCAGGGTGAAGGCCTCGAAGAAAGAGGGGTAATTCAAGGTCTTGAGGATGTCGTTATATCTCAGGCTCTCTATGAGGTGGCGAAGAGGGTCCCAACCCACGATGACCAGGTTGGTGGAGAGCCATATCCAGTTGTTTATGATATGGAAGAGGATGAGGAAGGGCAAAAGGCGCTCTCTTTTCCCTTCGATCTCACCAGTTACTCTATCCATCCTCGCTCCCCTTTCCACCCCTCATCCCCCTATACCCCTGCACGGCATAGATGAGAGCCCCGATCAGGCCGGTGGCCACGGTCACCACATAGATGGAAAGGGAGATAGCCAGGGCCGAAGAGGAAGGGACGCCAACCCGGCCGAAGAGGTAGATGTAGGCCCCCTCCCGCACCCCCAGCCCGCTCAAGGAGACGGGCAGGACCAGGAGGAAGGAGATGATAGGTATGAAGAGCAAGAAATACCAAAAGGAGATTCGAACCCCGAAAGATAGAGCCACGAGATAATTCATAAACACCAAGAGAGTGTTGAAGGCCAATGAGAGGGAGATGGCTTGGACAAAGGGGGTAAGAGTATAGGATTGAGCCGAAAGATATAACTCCTTCACCACCCCTCTCTGGGTCAAGGAGGAGAGGATGGACAGCCCCTTCAGCCTCCGCCAGAAGGAGCGGCTGAATAGGGCTCCGGTGCCCACTAGGCTGGCCAGGAAGATAAAAATGATGGTCGCTCTCACCTCGTAAGGCACCAACTGGTAACTGAAGGCCAGGGCTACTGTGGCCATGATGAAGAGGGCGAGGAAGCCACTCAGCCGATCCATGAAGACGGTGGTTATAGAACTAGCGGTGTGACTGCTATATTGGGAGAGTTCGTAGATCCTCACCACATCGCCACCGAAGCCCGAAGGGAGCACCAGATTAAAGAAGACCCCTATAAGGTAAAGAGAGATTAGTTTGGGTAGAGAGGCCCGCACCCCTTGGGCGTCCAGGAATATCCGCCAGCGGTAGGAACGGAGCACGGTGCTAAGCAGATAGAGGAGGAAAACGGCCAAGAGATAGCCCATGTTGGCTGTCTCAAGGCTCTCCCAAGTCTCTCGCACTCCTACCCTAGCCAAGAGGAAGGCCAAGAGCCCTAAACTAATCACCATCCTTAGGAGGTTAAAGAGTCGATGACGCACTTACCGCTCCGCCCATATTTTGGTCAAGATAACCCTATCGCCAGCCAAACGTTCCCCCTCTTTATCGAAGGCTACTAGTCGCTCCCCAGTGGCCAGGTCATAGACGCCGACCTCAACAAGATATTCCCCCGAAGGCGCATCTCCCTGTACCTCTATCGAATACCCATCCGCTACTACCTCCCCCTCGACCCAACCGGAGGTGGGTCGAGTGCCCCCGGCGGGGAAGTTATCCTTCTGCCCCCATATCCTACCCTCCTCGTCGATGAGGTGGGTGAAGATGGTATAATCCCCTTCCGTTTTCGATAGGGCTTGCCAATAAAGGGTCAGGTGGAGGGCTTCGCCGGAGGTGAGGGAAGAAGGGCTCAGATCATACCCCAGGAGCGAGATTTTTCCCGCAAAATTGGCCCCAAGGGGGCGAGACATAGGAGGGATCACGAAGGACCTCTGAGGGGTGGTTGGCTCTCCACCCCGGACCTCCAGCAGTTTGAGGGCCGTGCCCTCGTCGAAGGAGGAGACCACCAGGGTGGAGGTCACCACCTCCAGAGGCAATCTATCTTCGACGATTCTCCAATCCTCTCCCCCCATCACCCCTAGCCCCACATCAAAATCGTCTCCCACATCCCAAGGGAGGGTCTCCATCTTCACTGTCTCGCCCACTTTCCATCTGCTAGTGGGATACCAGAGAGGCGTAGTCATCGGCCTAAGGGTAGTATCTTCGATGATCCGCCCCTCTTCATCGTAGAAGAAAGGGTAGATCCGATAATCTCGCTGGAGAGGGATCAGAGCCTGCCAGTAGAGAGTAAGGCTGCTCATACCCTCCTCCTGGAGAAGGTCAAATCCCAAAAGCCGTAAACTATCTCCAAACTCTATCACCATAGGGTATTCGATCTGGGGATCCTCCACCCGAGCGAAATCGTAAAACCCCTCTGGCAATTCCTGGGCAGGGGAAAGGCCTCGTTGTAGAAGTAGGTATCCATCCTCGCCAGCCAATACGCCGAAACCCTGGGCGATCAAGCCCTCGAATATATCCTTTTGAACGTTGGGATGGATGGGCCAGGAGTCGACGCTCACATCGAAGAAGACATATTCGGCGTCCTCTACCTTTGGGAACATATAGATCTTCGGCCTCTGGCTCAGATGGGGGTTCAGCCTGGATTGGGCGGAGACGGTAGCCCCATCTGGTATCAAGGCCATGAGTGCCTGGGCTAGGTGATGGTGGGAGGTGACCTTTGGGATCTGAAAACCCGCGGCCAGGGGAGTGAAACCATGGCCCCGGTGGTAAAGGAGGGTGGAGATGAGTACCAAGGCCGATACTAAGTAGAGAAGGGTTTGTCGCTTCATTCTCAGATGCGGGGGTAGATGCACCACCAAATAGTCAATCCCAAAAAGAGTGGAGAGGATGACAAAAGGGACTAGAGGAGCGGCATAATGGAACTTCTCTAAAGTATAGAATTCGGGCTTGGTGCTCAAGAGGTTGATGGCCAAAGTGGGCAAGGATAGTAATAATATTTGGGGGGCCAGCAAGGAGAGGAAAGCCACCGGCGCCAGAAGGCCCCATAGATAGAGAGCCTTGTCCTTTGTAAAGAGGTTGGGAATGACCAGATCCGGCCTGGTCAGGAGGCCTTTCAATACCCCAAGGGGGCCTCCTCCTAAGTAGCCATAGGCTGCAAGGTAGGGCGACTCCCCTTTAGGGTTGTAGTGGGGAATTACAATACAGACCGCTATGATAAACCAAGCCGCCCCGAGGGAGATAGCGGTCAGCCCTACCCGCCAGTTGCGCTGCACAAGGAGAGCATAGAGTCCCATCATTATCACCAGAAGCGGCATCTCCTCCTTGCAGACCATGAGCAAGACGGCGAAGAGGAAGAACCAGTCATATCGCCGCCGGTATAAATAATGGAAGGCATAGGCCAGGAAGGAAGCGGCTAGGGTAGTGGGGTGGAAATCGAAGAGGTTGGCTGCCTCCAACGCCGGAAAGAGGAGGTAAACTAAGGGGAAGACCAGGGCAACTAGGCTCTCTCCGAACATCTCCTTGGCTAGCCAAAAGAGGGGCAGGGCTCCTAAGGCTACGATTAGCGTTTGGAAAACGAGAAGCGTCTTGGGGTCGCTGTAGATGAAGTAGAGGGGTGAGATCAAGATGAGGATAGGGTCTACGTGGTAGGCCAGGCGCGTCCCCTCCTCTCCCCAGTTGGTGAAGGGCAGGAGCCGTCCATGGAGGCTGTTCCATACCGCCTGATCCATATTGCCCAGATCGAAGGCGGTGGTCTGAAAAGCCTCATGCTTGAGAATGGTAAGGGTGCTGAAAAGGGCGACGTAGAGGAGCACCATCCCCCAGCAGAGGCCCCTCATCACCCATCTGTGTCCCCCCACCGATGATACCCTATCCATCCACCACCTCAACCATCCCCAATGAAACCTTATCCCCTATCGCCACCCCACCCTCATCCACCATAGGCAACCGCTCACCACTCCCAGGCTCGTACATCCCCGCCACTAGCTCATACCTCCCGGGAGGTGTGTCCTCACCCACCAATACCCCATATCTATCCACTATCTCTTCTCCTACCTCCCACAGGCTCGCTATCCCTCTGGGCTACTAATCTACCCTCTTCATCCAATAGGTGGACAAATACTTTATACTCCTCCCCTACCTTTCCCCTTGCCCTCCAATGAAGTATCAACCTTACAATATCCCCACTCCTCACCTCCTCATCAATCAGCCGATAACCATCAAGGATGATCTCATCCCCTAGCCTCGCCCTCAATGGCCTATAAACACCCTCCTTACCAAGGGAGGGGCCGTATATGATCAGCCTCACCCTTCCATACCACCTCTCCCAAGCCCGGTACCCATGCTCATTCAGCCACCCCTCCACCAAATGCACCTCCTCTATCCCCCCCTCGTCCCAGAAGACAGAGAATATGCGACCAGGCCTAGAGACGATCTCTTCCAACCCCTTCTCCATCTCCTCAGATGATGCTCCCTCCCTAGGAAGGGGATAGGGCTCTAACCTTTTCTCTATATACCTCCCCAATACCTCTACCTGTTCGGGAGGAACGATAATGATACCATCCCCCTCCCTGGCCAGGCTATCGACCTCCTCCCCTATGCCTCGATAATCTTCAGGGTTATACCCCCCAGCCAGGTGGCACCTCTTCCGATAGAGATATACCGTCTCCCCATCAGGAAAAGGATACTCTTCCGATAACTCGAAGACCTCTGGGAAGAAGCCTGGGCTTTCCCGCAACCGTTCCATGGCCTCTTTGGCCTCCTCACATAGGTGTTCAAGGGAACCATCCGTCAGAAGAAGAAAGTCGGACTCAAATATGTGGGGGTAGATGGGTTTCCACCTTCTCCCTCGTGCCAGATCCCATAACTCTACCCCATCATATTTCAGGAGAATTAGATAGTTCAAGATATCGGTGTTTAGATGGGCGTTATTTACCAACAAGCCCAACTTGACTCCTTGTCCTTTGACCTTTGCCCCTTCATGAAGCGCCTGGAGGATGTCTGGAGCCACCCAATAGCGGCTATCGGTCTCCCCCCGGTTTGGGGTCTGGATGTACCCTCCCCGCGCCAGGAGGGAGACCTCCCCTACCACAGGCAGGTGCCAGGTAGCCTCCTCGCCGAGCCAGGCGAGGCCATCGTAGGATAGGACGAAGAATTGAAAGAGGCCAGCCACAACCAAGAGGGAGAGCAGAAGGTTCTTCGTCCTCGTGTTTTTCACCATGAGGAGGCCTCGGGCGGTGATAAGGGCCACCGGGGGTAGGAGGGGTGCGGTATAGCGTGGGCTTCTGGTGAAGGAGAGGGTGAAGATGAGGTAAGAGACCACCAACCAGGTGAAAAGGACCCATTCCCCCCTCTTCACCTCCCGCCCAAAACCTCCCCTGATGGTGGAACGCCTTACGGTATGCCAAGCCAGGAAGGCCGATGCGGCAAGAAAGGCAACAAAATAGAAAGGGGATATCTGCTCCCTGGCCAGGAGGGACAAGTAATGGCTGTAGGTAGCCGGGTTCAGGAAGTCGATTTTTTCCACATCTAGCCCCCCACCTCCATAGGCCACGAAGAGGAAGGTACGTAAGAAGCCTATATTGGGTAGGTACCAGGGTGCGGCTATCGAGATCCCTAGTAGAAGGGCGCTACAGAGGTTCATCCTGGGGCTAGGCCTTCTGCTCAGGGAATAGGTGGTGAGACTCAAGAGAAGCCAGGAAAGCCAAAAGAGCCACCCTCCCAGAGCCAAATTCGCTACCCTCTCCTTGTTGGGCAGATACCAAATCGAGGTCAGGAGGAAGCCCCCGGCTAGATGCAAAAGCGGGTGTGCTAGGATGTGGCGATAGGTCGTCTTTAATCGCCCCAACTCCCCCCGCCAGGTGGGGGGAACCGAGGCTTGAGGGCCAAAGAAGAATGATCTAATGAGCGTATAGATGAAAGGGCCAGCCACGAAGGCTAGGAAGGTCCACTTGACTAACATCCCCAGGCCTAGGCTCAGGCCGAATAGGAGAGAGAATTTTCTATCGCCGAAATCATCGCTTTCCAAGAGCAAGTAGATGCTTAGGGAGACGAAGGCCGCTAGAGCGTAGTCGACATAGAACGTTCGCGATAAGGCGAAAAGAATGGGAAAGAGGGAGGTCAAGAGAGCAGCCAAGAGGCCCACGGCTTTACCGTATATGCTCTTTCCGATACCATAGACCGCCAGGAGCAAGATCGCTACGTATAGGCTGTTACTCATCAGGGCAACATCGGTGGAGAGCCCAAAGATCCTGTAGAGCAAGGAGGCCATGAGGAAGACCAGGGGAGGACGATAACCTTGCCAGGTCATGGCCGTAAATAGGGAGACAGGGGTAATACGCTGAAGTAGGCGGTAATATATCAAGCTCTTTCCCAGGTGAGAGAGCCTATCCCAACCCAAGAGGGTCACATTAGTGGAGACCCAGAGCCAGTTGTTGACCAGATGGAACGAGACGAGCAGCCCCAAGACCAAAGGGTAGGCGTAACCCTCGATCCGCTCCCTGTTGAGTCGACCAGCGATGATTGCCGACCTCATCGCTTCCCCGATCGCTCGCTTTGTCCTCGTTTTTGAACCCCTCTCAAGCCATCTCTCTACCCGAGGAGGGGACTTGAACACACGTAGTCAGCGGGATCTGTGCCCCTAGGAGTCCCCGGGGGGTCTTTAACCCAAGAAGCGACGAATGGAGTACTCCTCTTCCGGATGATAGGCGAGATTCCGGATCATCTCCCCCAGGAGCCCGATGGAAGTTATCTGTACACCCACGATCATGGCCAAAATGCCGACGAAGAGCAAGGGGCGGAATCCGATCCCGCCTAATTTAAACCACAAAACGACGTGGTACACACCTATGCCGAAACCGAAGAGGAAGAGGAGGCTGCCCACGGTGCCAAAGAGGTGAAGCGGTCTCCTCAGGTAGCAGGTCAGGAAGAGGACGGTCAAAAAGTCCATAAAGCCCCCCCCTAAACGCTTAAGGCCGTACTTGGATCTTCCATACTTGCGGGGGTGGTGGGTCACCCTTACCTCGGCGATGCGATACCCTTGCCAGTGGGCCAAGATGGGGATGAAGCGGTGCAATTCACCGTAAAGTTTGAGGTGTTGTATCACCTCTCGCCGATAGGCCTTGAGCCCAGAGTTCAAATCGTGTAACTTTACGCCGGTCAATGTGCAAACCACACCGTTGAAGATCCGAGAGGGCAAGGTCTTGGAGAGGGGGTCTTTGCGCTCGTAACGCCAAGCGGAGACGAGATCGTAGTCCTCGTCCAATTTGGCCAAGAGCTTAGGGATCTCGGCTGGGTCATCCTGCAGGTCGCCATCCATGGTTATGATCATCTCTCCCTGTGCCCTCTTAAAACCGGCGTTGAGGGCTGCCGTCTTACCGAAGTTGCGCCGAAGCTGGATGACCCGCAAGCAGGGGTCGTTCTCCTGGAAGGCTTGAAGGACCTGGAAGGTGCCGTCGGTGCTCCCATCATCCACAAAGATGATCTCGTACCCTCCTCTCATGCTCTCTAAGGTGTGGCGAAGGAGTAGATAGAGGGACTCGATGCTCTCTCTCTCGTTCAATATGGGGATCACGACTGAGATAGCAGGGCGAGATAGCTGGGAGGCTAGATCCTTTTTCATCTCTCCACCTGCACTGGGCCCAATAAGATCCTGTCGTCTATCACCTCTCCACTCCCGTCCCTCAGGGGTAATCGTTCATTCGTATCCAAAAGATACATACCCACCTCAATTTGGTACTCTCCCACCGCCGTCTCAGGACGCACTTGGAATTGGTATTCGTCTTTGATGACCTCCCCTGGATCCCAGAAAGAGGTGGAATAGAAGCCACCCTCTGGCTGATTGTCTTTTTGACCCCATATCTGCCCCTCTTCATCTATCAAGTGTACGAAGACGGTGTAGTCCTTCTCCATCCTCCTATGCGCTTGCCAATAGAGGGTCAAATGGATGCTATCCCCAGGACTAGTCCTTCTCAATATTATATCATATCCTAGCAAGGTCACCTTGTCATCCAGGTTCGCCTCCATAGGATACTGTGGCATAAACTCTTCCTTGCCTGGTGCTACCTTGAGGAAATCGAGAACTATCCTCTCCCTACCGTCTGTAGTGCATAGATATTTCATGGTGCTGTGCTCATACATCCCTATCTCCAAGCGATAGCGCCCCGCTGGGATATCGGTGGGAAGGATAAGGCGATGAGTATCGGTGATAGCCTCTCCTACCCTCCAATAGTTGGTAGGGTAAAGCCCCCCTATGGGTGCGCTGTCGTCTCGGGCCCAGAGGGTGTTTTTGGCATCCAGGAGGTGAGCGAAGATACTGTAACTCTTCAAATCGGGCTCTAACCCCTTCCAGCGCAGGGAGAGGCGTATCTCCTCACCCGGTTCGAAGGCCCCTCCATTGAGACCATAGCCCCGGAGGGCAACCTTCCCCTCTAGTTCTATGTTGAGAGAGCCCCCCACAGTTGGCCCATGGGGAGGAGGGTTCTGGGCCAAAAAGACCAAGACCCCTCGCTCCTTGGCTCTCAACTCCATATGGTCCCAGACATATTGGATGAACTGCGGAGTATATCTAGTGTGCAACCTTATGTCGTCAACTACGAACCAGATGCGGGGGCTCTTCTCTATAACCCCCATCAAATCCTCATCGGTAAACAGGATCGGTATCCCACCCCAGGCCTCTATCCAGTAGGGCCCCTCCTTGATGGCGTAGGAGTGGAAATCCAACTCCACAGCGATATAATCGCACCTTCCCAGGTAGAGCATGCAGGGAGAGGTGGCGAAGGTCATCACTTTGTCCCCCTCGCGCCAATGCCTCTTTAGGTACTGGAAGGCCAGGTCATATCCAGGCTCTTGGCTCTGGGCTGCCGATTTCGCCGCGGGAAAGCATAGCACTCCTATAAAGGCCACCGCTAACCCGCTCAGGATGGGGGCATAAGCCCTCCTTGGGAGGGGAGACTTGATTTGAGGTACGAGCCTTCGGCCACGGAGGGTGAGGAGGTTCAGGCCCTTTATCAACATTGCGCTAGCCATGAGGAAGAAATGGGGGGAGAGCATGAAGAGATAGCGATAACTCCACCTCCTTTCGTTCACTATAAAGACCATCTCTAACATGAGAGCGCCAAATAAGAGGTACAGAAACAAGAGGCTCCCTTCTTCCCCGGCGAAGGCGGTGATGGCCCTTCCCTGCCTTCGCCAGGTGAGATAGAGGTAAAAGACGCCCAGGATAAGTAGAAGGGTCAAGAAGCCCACTATGGGAAGGTGGTCTGGCCCCACGAAGAAGGGAGAGTAACGTCTCACCGCTCTCAGGATATTCAAAGAGGGCCCAAAGGCCGGGCGATCCACTCCTACTTCAAGCCAGCCAGGAGGTCGTCGGCGTCCATATAGATAGACGCTCAACCCCATCCCCAGGACGCTGAGAAGATGCTCCCCTACTATCCCCCCCCTTAAGAACCAGCGCCACCCCCTCCTGAGGAAGGTAACCACTACGAAGGCGGGAAAGAGCAAAATGGCTTCATTATGAGTGAAGACTGCGCCTAAGAGCAGGAGGAAGGAGAGGCGGCGATAACTCCGAGCCTCGCAGTAGATGACTCCCTTATAGAAGAAGAAGGTAGATAGAAGTGCCATTGGAAGGAGAAGGGCGTAATTCCTCGCTCGCCCGCTCCAGATGATAGCCTGGGGGTCGAAGGTGAGGAGAGCAGCAGCGATGAGCCCTACCCAGGGCGAGAATAACTTCTTCCCGACCCAATATAGGAGGGGGATGGAAATGACGCCCAGGATGACGCTGGGCATTCTGGCCACTAACTCGCTCGAACCGAAGAGGTGGTGGATGAAGAGGGCATCGAGGTAAGTGAAGAGCATGCCCTGGCTGTAGATGGCTCCCGTGGGGAAAACAGGGAATCCATACTGCAGGGTCCTTTGGGCCACCCAGATGGTGGTGTATTCGTCGATAAAGGGACTAGCCTCTCGGGCATATGTCAGACGCATATAAAGCCCTATGAACATCAAGGCTATAAGCGTAGCGGCGATGAAAAGGCGTGGGGATAGATCTTTGACCCTTGTTGGCCAGGTCACCGAGCGGTTGTTGGGGGGTCTCTCCTCAAAAGCCATGGTAGCCTCTAACCCTCATCTTTCCCCTTCTTACCATGAGACCCAAACTGACTAGACCTCCCTACTGGCAGGGAGGGGGGATATCCTATCGGTTTCAAAGAAGCCTATCACTGTTCTCCTTTGGAGAAAAGGGGGGTGAATAGTCCTTTGTCAATTCCGCTATGCTACTGAGTAGATATAGTCACATTGATAGGGATAGTGGTAATGACCACTTCGCTCCCAGGTCAGCCTTACAGCCTCCAGGCCACAGCCGCGCATATCAGATCCCCACTCGTGCGGGCTAATCTGGTTAAGAGGGCGATGATGATGGCCACATAAGCGGGGAAGTAGAAACCCAAGAGAAAGGTCAGTGTGCCTTCCATCACCCCTAGGCCGGCAGGAGCGAAGAGGCTGACGAAGCCCACCACCCAGCCGGCAGCGAATATCCCAGTCACAATGGGCAGATAGGTGAGGGGCAAGGGAAACAAGGCTTTTATTAAGAGAAGATGCGCTAGGCCATTGAGGGACCAGAAGAGGGTCCAGAGGGCTAGTTGGATCAGGATCTCTTTATAGTTCCACTCTATAGATATTACCTCCTGCCTAGTTAGGCGGGAGAAGAGGCCAAGCCCACGCCTCACATTAGAGGGGTGGATGAGAAGCAAACCGAGCGGAAGGAGGATGAGGAAAGGAT
>Ga0209121_10000410_pt1 | contig 44536 bp, 42 predicted proteins | sample Cruoilmetagenom3_FD_187292 | JGI IMG/M metagenome (GOLD analysis project Ga0209121, IMG submission 187292) | Oil polluted marine microbial communities from Coal Oil Point, Santa Barbara, California, USA - Sample 3 (SPAdes) (version 2) | ecosystem: Environmental > Aquatic > Marine > Oil seeps ... | reverse complement strand
CCGCCGATAACCTGGTGGCTCAGAATACGACAACATCTTACGAACGCTGTCACGACTGATCCCGAAATCCCGAGCAATCTGCCGCCCGCTTAGACCATCATGAAAATGGGCACGACGCACCTTCAAATACAATTCCACGGTAGATATCTTCACGCCCTCCCATCAAATGAAAGGGCTAAAGTGGACGACTTCTACGCCGCCCGCGACACCACAACGACGCCGCTACCGTGGACGAGTACTGCTCCGCCGATTACATGTTTGCGGGGAAACGACAATTTCAATGATACCTTGCGTTACGGCAGGTGCTTGAAGCGCCAACGCACCGACCGTCATGGCCATCAGCGCCGAAGTGGCGGCAACAAGGGCGGCAAAGATCATGGTCAGGCGCATCGGGTTTCTCCTTCGTTCTGCTTACCAACCAAGCTGGAGCGAAAAAGTTTCCAAATTCCTGCCGTCCCGCATGACCAAAGGTCAAAACGGAAGAAAATTCAGTCGCGCCTCAGTTGTCGAACCATGGGTTGGTGCAAAACTGGATCGCATGCGACACCGTCAGATTATAACCATCGCGCGTAACCGAAACCGAAAGGGTTTGCTTGCCCTTGCCTGCGGCTTTCAGGTCGGGCGACGGGGTCATGGTAAAGACCATCGGCTGACGCGAGCCCTTGTCGCGCCCGTCCATCAGGTAGATCCGGTCCGCCGCCGCCGCCCCCAACACGGTCTGCGCGTAAGAGGCCGCCGCGCACCAGGCCTCCATCGGGCCGATACCCTTGGTGTCGATCACGGCGAAGGCACCCGCCCCCGCGGGCTGTACCTCGACCTGGTTTTCCGCGATAAAGGCCTGCGCGGGTGCGGCCAGGTACAAACTGGCGATTGCGGGTAGAAAGCGGTTCATGGGGATGCCCTCCGAAAGAATACCTTTTATAGATAGGCCGCGCGCATGGCATATGCCAGTCACGGTTGCGGGAGGCAGGCCCCGCCCCCCCCACTGACCCCGCCGCAAACGCAAACGGGCCCGCGAATGCGAGCCCGTCTGATTGATCTTGATCGCGGTCACTGATCCAGGAAAGACCGAAGTTTGCGCGACCGCGACGGGTGCTTGAGCTTGCGCAGCGCCTTGGCCTCGATCTGGCGGATCCGTTCGCGGGTCACGCTGAACTGCTGGCCGACTTCCTCCAATGTGTGGTCGGTGTTCATGCCGATGCCGAAACGCATCCGCAGCACACGTTCCTCGCGCGGGGTCAGCGACGACAGAACCCGCGTGGTGGTTTCCTTCAGGTTTTCCTGAATGGCGGAATCCAGCGGCAGAACCGCGTTCTTGTCCTCGATGAAATCGCCCAGCTGGCTGTCTTCCTCGTCCCCGATGGGGGTTTCCAGGCTGATTGGCTCCTTGGCGATTTTCATCACCTTGCGGACCTTTTCCAGCGGCATTTGCAGCTTTTCGGCCAACTCTTCTGGCGTCGGCTCACGGCCGATCTCGTGCAGCATCTGGCGACCCGTGCGGACCAGCTTGTTGATCGTTTCGATCATGTGAACCGGAATACGGATTGTGCGCGCCTGGTCCGCGATGGACCGGGTGATCGCCTGACGGATCCACCAGGTTGCATAGGTCGAGAATTTATAGCCGCGGCGGTATTCGAACTTGTCCACAGCCTTCATCAGGCCGATGTTGCCTTCTTGGATAAGATCAAGGAATTGCAAGCCGCGGTTGGTGTATTTCTTGGCGATCGAGATCACCAGACGCAGGTTCGCCTCGACCATTTCCTTCTTGGCGGCGCGGGCTTCTTTCTCGCCCTTCTGGACCTGGTTCACGATACGGCGGAATTCGGAAATATCCAGACCGACATACTGGCCGACCTGCGCCATGTCGGCGCGCAATTCCTCGACCTTGTCGGTCGAGCGTTCGATGAACATCTGCCAGCCACGGCCGGATTTTTCCGCCATGCGGTCCATCCATGTCGGATCCAGTTCGTATCCACGGTATTCTTCAATGAATTCGCGGCGGTTGATGCGGGCCTGGTCGGCCAGTTTGACCATGGCGCTGTCGATCTGCATCACGCGGCGGTTGATGCCGTACAGTTGGTCGATCAGGGCTTCGATCCGGTTGTTATGCAGGTGCAGCTCGTTCACCAGCAGCACGATTTCAGACCGCAGCGCCTGATAGGTTTCCTCGTCCCGCTTCGAGAAAGTGTCATCCTCGTTCAGCGTGGCCGAAATCCGGCTGTCCTGCATTTCGCTAAGGCGGGCATAGTCGTCGGCGATACGGTCCAGCGTTTCCAGCACGCGCGGTTTCAGCGCGGCTTCCATCGCGGCAAGGCTCATGTTGGCCTGCTCGTCCTCGTCATCGTCGTCGTCGCTGGCGATCAGGTTGCCGTCGGCGTCCAGCTCCTGCTTTTCCTCGGTCTTCTCGCCCGAGGATGCTTCGCCCGCAGGGGTGCCAGGGGCCACCAGCGGCTCCTCGTCGTCATCCTCTCCCATCGTGTTGCCGAACGTCGCCTCAAGGTCGATCACGTCGCGCAGCAAAATATCTTCTGTCAGAAGTTCGTCGCGCCAGATCGTGATGGCCTGAAAGGTCAGCGGGCTTTCGCACAGGCCCGCGATCATCGTGTTGCGGCCTGCCTCGATCCGCTTGGCGATGGCGATCTCGCCCTCGCGGCTCAGCAGTTCGACCGAACCCATTTCGCGCAGGTACATGCGCACCGGATCGTCGGTGCGGTCCAGTTTTTCCGACGTGCCCGAGCCAAGCGTGATTTCACGGTTCGAGGCGGCCTCGACCACGGCGGTGGATTTGCCCTCCTCTTCCTCGGCCTCTTCGTCCTCGATGATGTTGATGCCCATTTCGGACAACATCGACATCACGTCCTCGATCTGTTCGGAAGAAACCTGATCGGGCGGCAGAACCTGGTTGAGCTGATCGTAGGTAATGTAACCCCTCTCGCGCGCCTCTGCGATCATCTTCTTGACCGCGGCTTGGCTCATATCAAGGGAAGCCTCGGCCTCCTGCTCGTTGCTGTTCTGCTGGTCGTCATTGTCCTTGGCGGCCATGAAGCTCTCCTGCTCGGCGCTGCCCCTTGCGGGGTGGCAATTCAACTTGCGAAGGCCGGCGCTGGGCCTGCCTTGCACTATTCCGGTTCTGTCCCCGTGCGCCCGTCGCGGCCCGTGCCGCGGTTCAAGCACATCCCGCTTCCGCCTCGTCGCGCCGCATCCGGCACGCCCCGGCGGCGCGGGTGATTCGTTTGATCCCGAATCAATAACGTGATTCGCTGATTCCGAAACCCGCATACGCGTTTTTCTTTACGATTACGTCACTAAAACAACGCATGTTCAAGGCCCAGTCCAGCGTTCTGCCGGTCATCAGCCCCCTTTCGTGCCCCCGTCCGACATACCGATTCGCCGTATAAATTCATCTAATGCGTTCCGTTCATCTCGATTGATCGGTGCGCCGTTCGAACCAGTGTCGTATTCAGCACTATCCTCGTGCTCACTACGACTTGCACGATGAAATGCTTCCGTTGCTTGGTGAAGTCTCCAAGTCAACGCCTCGTCGGCCATCCCAAACATTTCTTGCTCAGCCTCGGCAACCTCTGCTTCCAATCCGCGCCCTGCCTGCAACTTCGCAAACTCGTCAGATAAGCTCATTCGAACAATATCCGCTTCCTCGCCGCGCCGAACGACTGGCAACAGCCTAACAGTAGGCAGCGCGAACAGCGTTTCAAGAGGCCCCGCACCGATCTGACGCATCAATCCATGATAGAGCGGCGGCAGAACCGAACCAGACGCGGGCGCAGATTTTTCCGCCACGGCCGGCGCGTCATACGTAATATCGTCGGGCAGGTCATAATCGGGAATCTCGGTCTGGTCCTCTATCCCCTCATAGCCTTCACGCACGAAATCTCCCTCGAAATAGCTTTCGTCGTAATCGGGGATCTCGGGCATATCCGGCATGTCGGACATATCCACCATGTCAGGCAGGTCGGATGGCACTGGCGCGGCCTCGGGGGGGGCACCCTGCAGCGCGGCCAGATCAATGCGCAGCAACCCGTCGCGGATCGCCGACATGGCCGCATCGGGGCAATCCATCCGCTCCAACTGCGCCTCGAACTCCTCGATCAGCTCCGGCGTGCAGATCAGCGTGGCCAGAATCACCGCCTCGCGCAGCCGTTCGGTCGTATGCGGACCAGCCCCTGCCGCCAAGACCGACGCCTTGGTGGTCGGTGCGGGCACCGGCGCGGGCGGCCATTTGCCCTTGCCGCGCGGCTTCCATGTGCCGCCGCCCTGCCCCCGCCATTCGCCGCGCTGCTGGAAACCGCCCTGATAGCCGCCGCGCGCATCCGCCTGCCGCCGCGTGCCGAACAATTCCTCGCGCAATGCCTGCACCGCGTCGCCATAGTGCCGCCGGATCGACAGATCGCGGATCGCCTTGATCTTGGCCCGCAGCGCCTTGTCCAACGCGGCGCGGCGCTCGGGGCTGTCGAACACCTTGCCCTCTGTCTCGCGCTGCCACAACAGTTTGACCATGGGCACGGCACCGTCCAGCACCTCTTGCATGGCCTGCGCGCCCTTGGCCTTGATCAGGTCGTCAGGGTCCAGCCCCTCGGGTAGAATGGCGAAACGCAGCGCCTGCCCGGCCTCCAGCAAAGGCAGGGCAAGGTCGATCACCCTGAGCGCGGCGCGAATACCTGCCTTGTCACCATCCAGCGCGATGATCGGCTCTGGCGCGATGCGCCACAACATCTGTAGCTGAGTTTCGGTGACAGCGGTGCCCAGCGGGGCGACCACGGCCTGGAACCCTGCCTCGCTCAGCGCGATCACATCCATGTATCCCTCGGCCACGATCAGGGGCTGGCCCTTGCCCGCCGCCTCGCGCGCGTGGCCCTGGTTGAACAAGGAGCGGCCCTTGTCGAACAGCGGGCTTTCCGGCCCGTTCAGATATTTCGCCCGCGCGTTGGGGTCCATCGCCCGGCCGCCGAAACTGATGCAGCGCCCGCGCGGATCGCGGATCGGGAACATAATGCGCCCCCGGAACCGGTCATAGGGCGCGCGGCCATCATCTGGCTTGGCGGCCAGCCCCGCTTCGATCACCTTTTCCGCCGCGATACCCTTTTGCGCCAGATGTGCCAGCAGGGCATTGCCCTCCGGCGCATAACCTATCTCGAACCGCTCGCGGGTTTCAGGGGCCATGCCGCGCTTGTCCAGGTAGGCCCGTGCCGCATGCGCCGCGGCGCTGCCAAGCTGCATCCGGTAGAATTTCACCGCCGCTTCGGTGATGTCCGACAAGGCATCGCGTTTCTCGGCCTTTTTCGCGGCTGCCGCGTCGCGGGCTGGCATCTGCATTCCCGCCTCCGCGGCAAGGATGCGCACCGCCTCCATGAAATCCACGTTCTCCGTCTCGCGCACGAAAGAGATCGCGTCCCCCTTCGCATGGCAGCCGAAACAATAATAGAACCCCTTGCGATCATCGACGTGGAAAGAGGCGCTCTTTTCCTGATGGAACGGGCAAGGCGCCCACATATCGCCCTTGCCTTGGTTGGATTTTCGTTGATCCCACAGGACTTTGCGCCCGACAACCTGGCTTAGGCTGACGCGGTTGCGCAATTCGTCAAGAAAATTGGGTGGCAGACTCATGTCCCGTATATAGAGCCGTGGCGAGCCGGAAGGAAGGGCATCACGGCGACAACCGCACCGCAATGAGTATCTGCGCAGTGCCGCGCCGGGATTAAGCCAGCCATCCCGTGCGGGCCATCATTGTCGCAACCATTTAGCCGCCGCCCCCCCGAACCCTAACAGAGACCCGCGAAACACTTGGATTAGCAAGCCTGCATCGCTCGCAAACCAGCGCTCCCGCCCCTTCATGCCCGACCTAGCGGTCGGCATTCAGGGTTGGGCCCAGCCTCGCTTCGCTCGGCACCAGCGCGCAAATCGCCTGCGTGATACTGGTCCCAATGCCCCCCGAGTGCTGCGGGGTGGGCTGCACCAGCGGTGCCGCCTGCGCTGCGACCCGAAAGGGTGGGAGCAGCCCGAGGGGGGCGTTCTCTTTCCCCGTCCCGCCCATTCTGCCCGGCCTATAACCCCTTGGCGCGATAGCTGGCCGCGACACGCTCGATCGCTACGATGAAGGTCGCGGTGCGCAGGTCCTGCACATCATCGCGCGAATGCCAGACTTCGCGCATCGACTGGTAGGCCGTCCGCATCGTGTCATCCAGGCCCGAGCGCACCAGTTCCAGCTCGTCCGCGCCTTTCAGGTATTTATCCTTGAATTCGGGGCGTAGCGTCCAGGCGTCGCCAAGATAGCGGTCCAGCCGCTCCAACTCGTCCACGACCAGCTGGTGGCGCGCCTCTTCCTGGCGGCGCTGCATCCGGCCGAACCGGATATGGCTCAGGTTCTTGACCCATTCGAAATAGCTGACCGTGACGCCGCCCGCATTGGCATAGGCATCCGGGATGATGACCACGCCCCGCCGACGCAGCACCTCGTCCGCCGAGGCCGTGATCGGCCCGTTCGCCGCCTCGATGATCAGCTTGGCCTTGATCATCCCTGCATTGCCCGCGTTGATCACCCCTTCCAGCGCTGCGGGGATCAGGATGTCGCATTCCTCTTCCAGTATCTCGGCCCCATCCGCGCAAAAGGCGGCATCGGGATAGCCCGACACCCCGTCGTGCCGGGCGATCCAGTCGCGCACCGCCTCGATATCCAGCCCCTCGGGGTTGCACAGGGCGCCATCGCGTTCGATCACGGCGACGATCTTTGCCCCGTCTTCCTGGCTAATAAACTTGGCGGCGTGATAGCCCACATTGCCAAGCCCCTGAACGATCACGGTCTTGCCATCCAGATCGCCCTCCATCCCGGCGGCTGCCTTGTCCTCGGGGTGGCGGAAGAATTCGCGCAGGGCGTATTGCACCCCCCTGCCCGTCGCCTCGACCCGGCCGGCAATGCCGCCTGCATTCAGCGGTTTGCCGGTCACGCAGGCCTTGGCATTGATATCGGTTGTGTTCATCCGCCCGTATTGATCGGCGATCCAGGCCATTTCACGTTCGCTTGTGCCCATGTCGGGGGCGGGCACGTTTTGCGAAGGATGGATCAGATCGCGCTTGATCAGCTCATAGGCGAAACGGCGGGTGATCAGCTCCATCTCGTGTTCGTCCCACTGGCGCGGGTCGATACACAGCCCGCCCTTGGATCCGCCGAACGGCGCCTCGACCAGCGCGCATTTATAGGTCATCAGCGCCGCCAGCGCCTCGACCTCGTCCTGGCAGACGGATGTGGCGAAACGGATTCCGCCCTTCACCGGTTCCATATGTTCGGAATGGACCGAGCGGTAGCCGGTGAACGTCTGGATCTGGCCGCGCAGACGCACGCCGAAACGCACGGTGTAGGTCGCGTTGCAGACCCTGATCTTTTCTTCCAGCCCCGGCGGCAAATCCATCAGCGCCACCGCGCGGTTGAACATCAGATCCACACTTTCGCGGAACGTCGGTTCCGGCATCATCAAACCATCGGCCATCGCAAATCCTCCCTGGGCGGCAGGTGCCCCCTCCTGTTGCTGCCACAATTAGGCACTAAGGAGTTAGGATGGAATTAAAACTTTTCACACATTCATTGGAACAAACCTTGAAACGCCGGCGTGACCAAGCGCCTTTTGCCATGATTGTTGCGCGTGGCGATAGCAATCCCCCATGCCCGGAACAATTGTCGCCAATTGGCTCCACAAAGGTCTTAATTCGTCCTTAAGCCGCCCAAATTACGCCATTTTTCCGGAGCATTAAGTCCTCTGCAATACCTGCATTCCGTAGCAGGTAGACGGTCGAGTGGACCGGAGAGAGGTGAGCGATATGCGAAACGCGTGGGAAAATGAAAAAGCGAACAGTGCTGCGGTCCGCGCAGACCGGACACTTGATCTGACAACCGGACTTGCTGCGCATCTGAAATCCTTCCGCCGGGACGAGGAAGGTGCCGTCGGGTTCATCCTGTCGCTCGGCATCCTTGTATCCATCATGGTCGTCGGCGGGCTTGGCATCGATTTCATGCGCCATGAACGCGAACGGGTGCGGATGCAGAACACGCTGGACCGCGCCGTGCTGGCCGCGGCCGACCTGGATCAGGAACTGGACCCCGCATCGGTGGTCGCCGATTATTTCGCCAAGGCCGATGTCAAAGGCAGCGTAACCGGGGCCAACGTGGATTCCGGGTTGAATTACCGGACCGTTTCCGCTCAGGCATCGGGTCCGCTGGACCCGATCGTCATGGCCTACCCCCTGCCCGATGTTCAAGCCACATCCGAGGCCGAGGAACGCATCAACAAGGTCGAAATCTCGATGGTTCTGGATATTTCCGGCTCGATGGCGTCCGGATCGAAAATCGGCAACCTGCGCCAGGCCGGCAAGACATTCGTGGACACGGTGATCGGATCCGGAACAGGCGGTCAGGTCTCGGTTTCGCTGGTGCCCTATTCCGAACATGTCAACGCAGGCCCCGACATCCTGCGCCACATGAACTACAACTACAAACACAACTATTCGCATTGCCTGGAAATTCCGAACGCTGACTTTAGCCAAACCGTGTTCGACACGACGGCCACCTACGATCAGATGCAGCATTTCCAGTGGAACTATGACGGTTACAACAACTATGTCCGTGACACGGTCTGCCCGCAATACGACTATGAACGCATCCGTCCGCTGAGCCAGGACACGACGATCCTGAAAAACCAGATCAACAGCCTTCAGCCCCGCGCCGGTACGGCCATCTATCTGGGTATGAAATGGGGCGTTGGCCTGCTGGACCCGTCGATGCAGGGTGTCGTATCAGACCTGGTGTCGGATGGTGTCGTGGACAGTGCCTTCAGCACCCGCCCCGCAGCCTATACCGACCCGGACACGCTGAAAACCGTGATCCTGATGACGGATGGTATCAACTCTTCCTCCCGCCGCATTGCATCGCACTATTACCGGACCAACTACAACCACCATGTTCACTGGGCGAAGTACAACTTCAACTGGTACCTGAGCCACTACGTCAACTATTATGACCGGCCCAACTGGTCCTATAAAAGCATGAACACGACCACGGCGAACAACCTGCTGGACAATATCTGCGACGCCGCCAAAGCCAAGGGCATCGTGATCTGGTCCATCGGTTTCGAGGTGAACGACACCGGCGCCGGCATCATGCAGCAATGCGCCTCGTCCCCTGCACACTTCTTCCGCGTGGAAGGTGTTGAAATCACCGAGGCCTTCCGCACCATCGCCCGCCAGCTGAACCAGCTGCGCCTGACACAGTGAGGACTGACATGACACATTCCATGTTCTCCAAGATCAAACAGCGCATCGCCCGGTTTCGTGCCGAACAGGACGGATCGCAAACGGTGGAATTCATCACCGTGCTGCCCTTCTACTTCTTCTTCCTCTTCTGGGGGGTCGAGGTGGGCCTTAGCACACTGAAGAACACCGAACTGGAACGCGCGCTGGACATGACCGTCCGCGACATCCGCCTTGGCACCGGCGCGAACTTTCAGCACGATGACATCAAGGATGCGATCTGCAACCGGATGGCCATTACAAAGGAATGCGACCAGAACCTTCAACTGGAAATGGTCCGCGGCGATCTGCGCAACTGGGTCGCCCCGCCGACCGATGTGAATTGCATCGACCATGCCGAGGAAAGCAACCCCGTGCGTGCCTTCCAGAATGGCGGCGACAACCAGCTGATGATCCTGCGTGCCTGCCTGAAATACAAACCTGTCCTGCCCTGGACCGATATGGCCAAGATCATGCAGGAAAATGGCGACAGTTCCGGTTACAGCCGCATGGTGGCTTCTTCCGCCTTCGTCCAGGAACCCCGTTGAGGAGATCGAGTATGATGACCCCGACCAAAGCCCCCGCATCCGCGCCGGACAACGGCCCGCTGCGCCGCGCACGGACAGCCCTTGCATCCCGCATGTCCCGCTTTCGCGAAGACGAAACCGGCGTGATGGCGGTCGAGGCTGCCGTGATCGCGCCCATGCTGGCCGCAGCGGTTCTGTCCTCCTTCGCCTTCTTCGACGGCTTCCGCGCCTCTGGGATCAACATGAAGGCCGCCTACACGGTGTCCGATCTGATCTCTCGCGAGACGGATTTCATCAACGATGATTACCTGGACGGCGCGCTTGGCCTGTTCAACTTCCTGGCAAAGAACGAAGGATCTGCCGATATGCGGATCACCGTCGTGCGCTGGGACGGGGCCAACCAGATCTACAAGCGTGACTGGTCCAAGGTGCGCGGTTCCAAGCCGGAACTCAGCAACACCGACGTCAAGAACCTGGCCGCCAAGTTGCCGGTGATGGTGCATAACGAACGTATGATCCTGGTCGAAACCTGGACCAAGTACGACAGCTTCAAGGACGTGTTCCCGCAGCAGACGTTCTATCACTACGTCTTTACCCGCCCGCGTTTCGCACCGCAGGTGGTCTGGAGCGACGATCCCTCGGCGTGATCGCGCCAAAGCGGCACATAATACGAAAAAGGCCGGGCACAGTGCCCGGCCTTTTTTGCATCTATTTTCATGCACTGCAGCCTTGCGGCAGGTGTCAGTCCTTGATGATCCGTACCTGGATCATCTCGGCCATGGCCTTGCCCGCGCCCGCCTCGGTCACACCGCCGACGCCGACGCGCTTGCCATTGGCCCAGAACAGGCCCGGTGCCCAGCGGCGGGTGGTTCTGTTGCGCAGGCGCAGGGTAAACCCGTTCGACGGTTTCACCGCCAATGCGCCCCGATCCACCGACGTGATATCGGCCAGCGTCGCCACGACGCAGCCGGTCTCGTCGGTCAGCGCCTCTTCGGTCAGCAGCAGCCGGCCCTTGGTGGCTTGCCCCAGCCTGCCCGCCAGCACGAACACCGCCAGCCCCACGATGAACAGCACGGCGCGCCAGCTCATGGCCGCCGCGTCGCTGTTCCATGCCAGAACGCATAGCAAAGCGCCCAGTAAATACAGGATGAACAGCGCGAAATAGCGCCGCGCGGGGGCGGCTTTCAATTCGAACAGGGTGCCATCGGGGCGCGCGGCCATGCCGATGCCGGTGTCCATATCCTGCCCTGTGCCGATTTCATTGCTCATTGCGCATCTCCCTTGCTTGGGATTGACCTGCACCGGATCGGGTGTAAATACAAGGCCCGCACCCTCAGGCCGCGACCGCCTTGCGCACCATGTCCCAATAGATGGTTTCGACCTCGGGCACGGTCAGCCGCCCCTCTTGCCGGTACCAAGTGGTCACGCCGGTCAGCATGGCGATCACCGCCAGCGTCGCGACCTTGGTGTCGGCCACGTCAAACAGCCCCGCCGCCGCACCCTCGCGCAGAATGCCCTCCAGCTCGTCCTCATAGCGGCGTCTAAGCCCCTCGATTACCTCGAAATTTTCGGGCGTCAGGTTGCGCAGCTCCATATAGGAAATGAACACCGCATCGGGCCGTTCCAGATGGAACCGGATGTGGAAGCGGGTGAAATGCTCCAGCCGCGCCACCGGGTCGCCCCCCTTGTCCGCCTGCGCCCGCGCATCCAGCAGGCTGTCCATATGGCCCTTCATCAGGCCGAACAGCAGTGATTGCTTGTCGGGGGTGTAATTATACAGCGCCCCAGCCTGCAAACCGACCTCGCCCGCGATCTGGCGCATGGATACGGCGGCAAAGCCGTGCCGTGCGAACAGGCGCAGCGCCGCGGCTTCGACCCTTGGGCCGGTGATTTCGGAATGGGAACCTTGCGTGCGTGCCATGGCTGACAGGTTTAACTGAACGGGCGTTCAGATCAAGCGCCGATCCGCAGGCCGAACCGCCCCCCCCTTGCACAAGCGTCCCCGCTGGGGCAACAAGGCGTATCGCCAGCCTGATCCTGCCGGAGCGTTCATGCGCCTGCCCCTGCCCCTTTGCCTGACCTGCACCCTGCTTTGCGCGGGGCCGCTGCTGCTGGCGGGCTGCGCCGATATTCCCGATCTGGATGACAACCTGACCCCGGCGGCCAGATCCGCGCCCTATCCGGCGCTGGTCCCGATCGCGCCACTGCTGGCAGGCACCGAACAGGCACAGCAGATCAAGGAAGGCACCGCCCCCGCCCTGCAAGGGCGCGTCGCCGCCCTGCGCGCCCGCGCCGCCCGCCTGCGCGGCGGGGTGGTCGATGGCGGCACAAGGCGGCGCATGGACAGCGGCGTGAACACCGCCCCGCTGGACGACGCCGCGCAGTAAACCCGCCCGCTATTTCCGCCTCTCGCGCAGGTTTCGCACCGCCCCCGCCCCCCCCCGCGCCGCAAAGCCGCGTTGCGCCCCCGCGCCAATATCGCTAAACCCCGCGCCAGACCTATTCCAACAGACCCGAACGGAGGCCCCGATGACCCACCCCCTGCGCCTTGGCATTGCCGGATTGGGCACCGTTGGTGTCGGCGTTCTGCGCATCATCCGCCAGCAGGCGAAACTGCTGTCGGCCCGCACCGGGCGTGACATCACGGTCAGCGCCGTATCGGCCCGCAACAAAAGCAAGGACCGGGGCGTGCCCCTGTCCGGCTACGCCTGGGAAGACGACCCCGTTGCACTGGCCACCCGCGATGACGTGGACGTGTTCGTGGAACTCATGGGCGGCTCGGACGGGCCGGCCAAGGCCGCGACCGAGGCCGCACTGAAGGCAGGCAAGGATGTGGTCACCGCCAACAAGGCGCTGCTGGCCATGCACGGGCAGGAACTGGCCGAACTCGCCGAGGCGAACGGCCGCGTGATCCGCTACGAGGCCGCCGTCGCCGGCGGCATCCCGATCATCAAATCCCTGACCGAAGGCCTGGCCGCCAATGAAATCACCCGCGTCATGGGCGTGATGAACGGGTCGTGCAACTACATCCTGACCCGGATGCAAAGCACGGGCCTGACCTATGAACAGGTCTTCGACGAGGCGAACGGTCTGGGCTATCTGGAGGCCGACCCCGAACTGGACGTCGGCGGCATCGACGCCGGTCACAAGCTGGCAATCCTGTCCTCGATCGCCTTTGGCACCCGCGTCGATTTCGCTGGGGTCGAACTGGAAGGCATCGGCCGTATCCAGATCGAGGACATCCGACAGGCCGCCGACATGGGCTATCGCATCAAACTGCTGGGCGTGGCGCAGATGACCGGCCGCGGGCTGGAACAGCGTATGTCGCCCTGCCTTGTCCCCGAACATTCCCCGCTGGGCCAGCTTGAAGGCGGCACCAACATGGTCGTGGTCGAAGGCCACGCCGTCGGACAGATCGTGCTGCGCGGCGCGGGCGCGGGCGAAGGCCCGACCGCATCGGCCGTGATGGGTGATGTCTGCGACATCGCCCGCGGCATCCGCCTGCCGGTGTTCGGCCAGCCCGCCGACACGCTGGTCGCTGCCAAACCCGCTGTTTCCGCCACCCCCGCACCCTATTACCTGCGCATGGGGCTGGATGACCGCCCCGGTGCGCTGGCCAAGGTCACGGCGGCGCTTGGCGATGCGGGCGTCTCAATCCACCGGATGCGCCAGTATGACCACGAAAATGGCAATGCGCCGGTGCTGATCGTCACCCATAAAACCACCCGCGCCGACCTGTGCAGCGCGCTGGACAAACTCAATGCCCTGCCCGTGGTGATCGAACCGCCCGTGGCCCTACGCATCGAAAGCGTCTAAGGGTGCCTGACCCCGCGGAGGCAAGCCACATGAGCTATCTGGGCATTGAATCCTCGCTCACCGGGCGGCGCTGGGTCGGACCCGGCGTGGAAATCGAACGCGCGGCCGAGGCCCTGGCGCAGCAATGCGCCCTGCCCGCACCCTTATGCGCCGTGCTGGCGCGGCGCGGTGTGGACGCCGCCGAGGTCCCTGGCTTTCTGGAACCGCAACTGCGCGACCTGCTGCCCGACCCGCTGACCCTTAAAGATATGGGCAAGGCAGCCGCGCGCTTTCTGTCCGCCGTGAACGCCCGCGAAAAGATTGCGATCTTCGCAGATTACGATGTGGATGGCGGATCAAGCGGCGCGCTGCTGGTCTGGTGGCTGCGCGCCATGGGGCGGCAGGCCACGCTGTACGTCCCCGACCGGATCGACGAAGGATACGGGCCCAATGACGCGGCCATGGCGGAACTGGCGCAGGGGCATGACCTGATCATCTGCGTCGATTGCGGCACGCTGTCCCACGGGCCGATTGCCGCCGCCAAGGGTGCGGATGTGATCGTGCTGGACCACCACCTGGGCGGCGAGACCCTGCCCGACTGCGTCGCCGTGGTGAACCCCAACCGGCAGGACGAATCCGGCGATCTGGCGCATCTTTGCGCCGCCGCCGTCGTGTTCCTGATGCTGGTCGAGGCGAACCGCCAGCTGCGCGCGGACAAGGTGCAAGGCCCTGACCTGATTGGCCTTCTTGATTTGGTCGCGCTGGCCACCGTGGCCGATGTCGCGCCGCTTATCGGGGTCAATCGCGCATTGGTGCGGCAAGGATTGAAGATCATGGCACGGCGGCAGCGCCCAGGCCTTGTGGCCCTGTCAGACGTGTCGCGGATGGACCGCGCGCCCTCGTCCTACAGCTTGGGTTTCGTGCTTGGCCCGCGCATCAATGCCGGTGGCCGCATCGGTCAGGCAGATCTGGGCGCGCGCCTGCTATCCAGCGACAACCTGCCCGAAGCGCAATCCATGGCCGAACGGCTGGACCAGTTGAACACCGAACGGCGCGAGGTGGAAACCGCCGTGCGCGCCGCCGCCATGGCACAGGCCGAAGAACGCGGCCTTGACGCGCCGCTGGTCTGGGCGGCGGGCAATGGCTGGCACCCCGGCGTGGTCGGCATCGTCGCCTCGCGCCTGAAAGAGGCCACGAACCGCCCGGCCGTGGTGATTGGGCTGGACGGGGATATCGGCAAGGGTTCGGGGCGGTCGGTTTCCGGCGTGGACCTGGGCGCGCAGATCCAGAAACTCGCCGCCGAGGGGCTACTGATCAAGGGCGGCGGGCACAAGATGGCCGCCGGCCTGACCGTGGCCCGCGACCAACTGGAACCGGCCATGGCGCGCCTGTCGGAACTGCTGGCAAAACAGGGCGCGGGCACGGGCGGCCCCGCCGACCTGCGACTGGACGGGCTGATGATGCCCGGCGCGGCCACGCCCGAACTGGTGGAACAGATCGAACAGGCCGGGCCCTTCGGCGCCTCAGCCCCTGCCCCGCGCTATGTGCTACCGGACATGCGGATCATGCACACCCGCCGCGTCGGGGATTCGCATCTGAAAATCGGCTTCGGCGACGGAATGGGTGCCAAGATGGATGCGATCTGCTTTGGTGCCTATGACGGCCCTCTTGGGCCTGCCTTGCAAAACCATGGCGGCGCGCGTTTCCATCTTGCCGGACGGGTCGAGATCAACGAATGGGGCGGCCGCCGATCCGTGCAATTGCGCCTTGATGACGCCGCCCCCGCAACCTGAGATCACCCTTTCCGGTGCCTGGTTCGACGCGCCGGGTATTTTTCTGCAAGAGGGGTGAAATTTGCTCTTGCGAAGGGGTCATGCTTTGCCTAAAAGCCGCTTCACACCAAGCACGGCCCGTTCGTCTATCGGTTAGGACGCCAGGTTTTCAACCTGGAAAGAGGGGTTCGATTCCCCTACGGGCTGCCATTTTCCCGCAGAAATCAAACCATGGCGCGCCTCCAGCGCACCACACGCGCCGCAAGCACATTACGCATGACCGCTTGGCGCACGCCTGTTTTCGCGGGCCCCGCCCCCAGCCAACATATTGACCGCATCCCCACAGCGATAGAAGAATGCCGCTAGCGCGGACCTCGCTCCTCGCCGGCGACCAGACAAGAGACACAGGATGCCAACGCTCTCTCTCCTCGGGCTGCTGGACGTGATGGGTACGTTCGCCTTTGGCCTCAGCGGCGCTATGGTCGCCATCAGGCGCAAGCTCGACCTGTTTGGCATCGCTTGTTCTGGCGGCGGCCACAGGGGTCGCTGGTGGTATCATACGTGACCTGCTGCTGGATGCAGTCGGGCTTGGCGTCTTTGCCATCGCCAGGTGCAACAAGGCGCTGGATCATGGGCTGGACGCGCCGGGCGCAGTCCTTTTGGGCATGATGACGGCGATCGGTGGCGGCGTGCTGCGCGACATTATGGCGGCAGAGGTGCCCCGCGTCCTAAAAGAAGAGGTCTATGCCCTTGCCGCCCTGGCCGGGGCAAGCGCTTATGCCATCGCGCTGCGGTCCGGCACACCGGAAAACGTCGCCGCCACAGGCGCTGTCATTCTGGCCATTGCGATCCGCCTTGCCAGCGTCCGCTTCGGTTGGACCCTGCCGCGCGCACGGGGATCATGACAACAGCGCCATTACCCCCGGCCACCGTTCCTATAGGCCGTGCGCATCACCGGATCGCCCCGCGGCGCAACCAGTTTTACCGATATGACATATCCCTCTTGCATCGCCGCTTGTGCCCAGTTAGACAGCGGCTCACCACGATATGTGGCCCGTTCGTCTATCGGTTAGGACGCCAGGTTTTCAACCTGGAAAGAGGGGTTCGATTCCCCTACGGGCTGCCCCTCCCCCCCCCCCCCCTTATACATCAAACCTGAACCGCACCGATGTTCGATCGACCTGCGTCGAGCGTTTCAAACGTCGCAGGTTCAAAAAGGGCGGACCCTTCGGCCCGCCCTTTGGTTTCTTGCACCGTCACGCTCTGGCTAGGCCAAGGATGGCAGCCACAGCACGATCCACGGGAAGGCCAGCAACAGCCCGATGGTGGCTGCGTCCGCAAAGAAGAACGGCATCACGCCGCGGAACACGTCCTGAACGGTCAGGTCGTCCCGCACGCCCGCAACCACGAAACAGTTCAGACCAATCGGCGGCGTGATCAAACAGAACTCGGCCATTTTCACCACCAGAATGCCGAACCAGATGGCACACATCGGGCCGGACATGCCGAACGCGGACTCCGCGGCCGAAACCATCTCGCCACCATTCAGGGCCATGACAGCCGGATAGACCACCGGCAGCGTCAGCAGCAGCATCCCGATCGCGTCCATGAACATGCCCAGCACCGCATAGGCCAGCAGGATCAGCACCAGCGTCAGCATCGGCGATTGCTCCAGCCCTGAAATCCAGTCGGCAAAGGCGCTTGGCAGCTGCGCAAAGCCAAGGAAGCGCACATAGATCAGCACGCCCCAGATGATGGTGAAAATCATCGCCGACAGTTTCGCCGTTTCCAGCAGCGCATCCTTTAGCTGCGGCCAGCGCATCCCCTTGAACATCGCCATCAGGAAGACCACGAAAGCCCCCAATGCGCCGCCTTCCGTAGGCGTGCCCCAAGGGTCGCCCCCGAACGGATTGTAGATGAAGAAGATGATGATTCCGACCACGAAAAAGATCGGGAAGGCCGGCGGAAGCGAGGCGAATTTCTCGCGCCAGCTATAGCCGGTGATCTTGGGCCCGTAAGACGGCCAGATCATCGCCATGCCCACGATCAGGGACACGTAAACGATGGCCGAAAACGCGCCGGGCACAAAACCCGCAAGCAGCAGCTTGCCCACGTCCTGTTCCACGATAATCGCGTAGATCACCAAAATGGCCGAGGGCGGAATAAGCGAGGCCAGCGTGCCAGCCGCCGCCACAACCCCCGCCGCAAAGCGTTTGTTATAGCCCATTGCCTGCATTTCAGGGATGGCGATACGCGCGAACACGGCCGAGGTCGCGACCGACGCGCCCGACACCGCGGAAAACCCTGCCGTGGCAAACACCGTCGCCACCGCCATGCCGCCCGGCATCCAGCCCGCCCAGCGTTTGGCGGCTTCGAACAGGGCTTTGGTCAGGCCAGCGTAATAGGCCAGATAGCCGATCAGGATAAAGGTGGGAATCAGGCTCAGCGCCTGGTTGGACACTTTCGCATGGGGGATCTGCCCTGCGGTTTTCACCGAAATTGTCAGGGCTTTCATGAACTTGGACGGATCATAGCCGAATTTGTTCCAGAAAATCCACGTCAGGCCGACGAAACCCGCCAATGCGGCGGCAAAGGCCACGCGCATCCCCAGGAACACGAACAAAAGCAGGCCGCCCGATACGATCAGACCGATATCAATCGCTTCCATCAGCGGGTCTCCTCATCCAAAGCACTGACATGGCGTGCCTCTTCGGCGGCCAACTCCGCCGCCGACAGGGGCAGCGGCACGGCGATGGGGTTTTGCGCCCCGGTGACGATCGCGCGGGAATAGGCCCAGACCTGCAGGGCCAGTCGGCAGGCCAGCACGCCAAAGGCAATCGGCGCCAGCAACTTGGCCGGCCACAGGGGCAGGCGGATATCAATCGTGGAATCGCGGCTCCACAGCGGGGCGGCCCAATCGAAGGAGCGCGCGAAATGCGCCCATGATCCCCAGATCAGGAAAAACACCAGTATCAGCATCACCAAGACCGAAATCAGCTCGGCCGTCCATAAAAGACGCCCCTTCAGCTTGCCGATCAGGATATCCATCCGGATATGCCCGCCCAGCCGCTGGGTATAGCTGACCCCCATGAAGGCGATCAGCGGCATGGCCAGCTCGATCCAGTCCACATATCCGGGCACCGGCTTGTTGATCAGGTTGCGCCCGCCGACGGACAAAACCGCCAGAAGCATAAGCCCGAACACGGCTAGCCCGCTGACCAGCGCCAGCCTGATTTCGATCTTTTCCAATCCCCTGTCGAGGCGGCTCAGGGTCGAGCCGTCCTCCAGCACCGCAGCATTGCCTGCCATGCGTCTCCCCTTCCCTGTTCAATACCTTGATCTTAAAGGCAAACGCCCGCCCTTCGCGCATCTGCAAAGGGCGGGCGCCTCATGTCCCGTCAGTCGAGCTTAGCGGGTGCCAGCCAGCGTGCTGTCCACCAGGTCGATCAGCTCTTGCGCGGGGATGCCTTGCGCGCTCATCTTTTCGACCCATGCGGCGCGGGCAGGGCCAGCAGCCGCTTCGCGGAACTTGGCCAGTTCCTCGTCGGACAGCATCACCTTTTGCACGCCTTTTTCGGCCAGAACCTGATCCCATTTGGCGAAAATCTCGCCGTATTCGGCCAGGTAATGCGCCATCGCCTCGTCGATAGACCCGTCCAGCGCAGCGCGTTCGTCGTCGCTCAACGCATCATAGGCGTCCATATTCACCACGACGGGGCAATTCACCGTGCCGGGGTTCAGGTTGCCGGTCCACCAATCCGCCTGATCGATGGTGCGATAAGCAAAATGCGCATGCTGCGCGAATGCCACCGTATCCACCACACCGGATTCCATGGCGTTATAGGCTTCGGTTGCGGTCACCGATGTCGGCACTGCACCCACAGCCCGGAACGCCTCGCCCAGACCGCCGGTGGCCCGTACGCGCATCCCGTTCATTTTCTCGACCGTATCGCGCACTTCGCCGGTGCCGACGATGTTGTATTGCGGCATCGGGGACGGCATCAGCAGCTTGGCGTTCCAGCGCGCAAGATCCTTGGCCACGGCGGGGTGCGCGTAAACCGCGTTCGACACGGCGACCTCTTCTTCCAGCGTGTTCACGCCGATGAAGGGCAGTTCCAGCACGGTCAGCGAGGGGTTCTTGTCCTCGTGATAGCCTGCGCAGAACTGCGCCATCTCGAATGCGCCGATCGAAATCCCGTCAAGGTTTTCCTTGTTCGAGGACAGGCCGCCATAGCTGATCGCCAGTTTGAATTCACCACCCGTCTTTTCCTGAAGCAGCTCGTTCAGCTTCTCGATATGCGAGGTGAAGACGCGCGGCTTGCCCCAGACGGACACGTTCCATTCGGTGGCGGCGGCCTGCGTGGCAAACCCAAAGGCAAGCGCCGCAACTGTGGCTTTCGACAGCATTTTCATATATGTTTTCTCCCTGATCATGGCCGCTTCTCTGGCCATTTCTGCGGGGGAGGCTAGCCAAGAAGTCCTGGTATGCCAAGTGCGCAGTTATGGGTATTTCCGCTTGGCGGTCATATTTTCCGCCGCACCACATCGCAGGCGCAACCCTGACGTGCTCAGCTCGCAAATGCGGACAGGCCGCGCAACCGCAGCGCGTTGCCCACCACCAGCACGCTGGACATGGCCATCGCCCCCGAGGCCAGCATCGGCGACAACATCGGGCCGCCCATCGACGCCAAAAGCCCCGCCGCAACCGGAATCAGCGCGACATTGTAGGCAAAGGCCCAGAACAGGTTCTGCTTGATATTCTTCATTGTTTCCCGGCTGATACGGTGCGCCGTGACCACCGCGCCAAGGTCGTGCGACATCAGGACAACATCCGCCGCCTCCATCGCTACATCCGTGCCAGAGGCCAGCGCGATGCCCACATCCGAAGCTGCCAAGGCCGGTGCGTCATTGATTCCATCCCCGACAAAGGCCAGTGCTTTGCCATTTCTTTTCAATGCCTTGACCGCCTCAGCCTTGTCGGTGGGCAGAACCTCGGCGGTGATCCGGTCGATGCCCAATTCCCGCGCCACATAGGCGGCGGCCTTGTGGCTGTCACCGGTGATCATGGCGGGAACGATGCCGCGCTCTTTCAGCGCCGCGATCACGCGCGGCGCTTCGGGGCGAATTCGGTCAGAAATGGCCATGGCCGCCACCGTTTCGCCATCGACAGTGGCCAGCAAGACCGTTTTGCCGGCGCTTTCCCAAAAGTCAACTTTGCCATGCAACCCATTGGGAACATAGTGAATAAACCGCGCGGAGCCGACGCTGACAGCGGCTTTACTCACTGTGCCCGACACGCCCTCGCCGACGTGAACGCTCATCTCTTGCGCGTCGGCAATGGTCAGGCCGCGCGCCTCTGCCTCGGCCAAAATGGCGCGGGCAACGGGATGTTCGCTTTTCGCCTCCAGCGCCGCGATCAGGCCAAGGGTTTCGTTTTCATCCAGGCCTTCGATCACTGCCAGATCGGTCAGGGCTGGCTTGCCCTCGGTCAGGGTTCCTGTCTTGTCGAAGGCAATAATATCAATATGCTGCAGCCGTTGCAGCGCGTCGCCACGGCGGAACAGAACGCCCAACTCACTGGCTCGCCCCGTCCCCACCATGATCGAGGTCGGCGTCGCCAGCCCCATCGCGCAAGGGCAGGCCACCACCAGAACGGAGACCGCCGCGACCAGCGCCAGCCCAAGACTGGGCTTTGGCCCAAGATCGAACCAAAAGGCAAATGTTATCAATGCAATGACCATCACAACGGGTACGAAAACCGCGGTCACCCGATCCACCAGCGCCTGCACTGGCAGCTTGGCGCCCTGCGCCTCGGCCACGGCCTCCATGATCTGCGCCAGAACCGTGTTGCCGCCGGTCGCCGTGACCTGCACCACCAATGGACCGGACCCGTTGACCGTGCCGCCAACCACTTGGTCGTCAACGGTTTTCGACACCGGGATCGGCTCTCCGGTGATCATGCCTTCGTCGATATCCGACCGGCCCTCGGTCACGATCCCGTCCACTGGCACCCGCGCGCCGGGCTTGACCTCGACCAGATCATCGGTTTCCAGTGCTGCGATGCTAACCTCTTGCCATGCCCCGTCCCGCCGGACCCGCGCATCGCGCACTTGCAATCCGGCCAGCCGCCGAATCGCGGCACCGGCACGACCGCGCGCGCGCGCCTCCATCCAGCGCCCCGCAAGGATCAGCGTCACGATCACCGCCGCAGCCTCGAAATAGACATCGCGCGTGCCTTCTGGCAGCAACCCGCCCGCGAACAGCGCCACACAGGAATAGGCCCAGGCCGCGCTGGCACCTACAACCACAAGCGCATTCATATCCGGCGCGCGGTGCATCAGCGCGGGCACGCCAAGACGGTAAAACCGCTGCCCCGGCCAGGCCAGAACCGCCGTCGTCAGGATGAACTGCGCCGCCCAAGACATTGTCATCCCAATGGAATTCATAATCCAGTGGTGAAAGGCGGGGATCACATGGCCGGTCATGGCCAATATCACCACCGGCACAGTCAGCGCCGCCGCGATCAGCGTGTCGCGCTTCAGCCTTGCAATCTCTGCCGCCTCGCGCGCCGCGGCCTGGTCGCCGGATTGCTCTGCCGTGGCGGTGTATCCGGCCTGCTTTACTGCGGCGGTCAGCGCCTGGGGCGTGACGGCAGCGGAATAGGCCTGCACCCGCGCCTGCCCCGTTGCCAGGTTGAACGTGGCGTCCAGCACACCGGGCACGGATTTCAACGCCGCCTCGATCCGCGCCACGCAAGAGCCGCAGGTCGCGCCTTCGACAGTCAACCGGATATCTTCTTGAGCGGCAGGATAGCCCGCCTTTTCAAGGGCTTGCCTCAAATCGTCGGGGCCGACGCCGGGCTGGACCTCGACCTCGGCGCGCTTGGTGGCTAGGTTGACCCGCGCCGCGGTGACGCCATCTACCCCGTTCAACGCGGTCTCGGCCCGCCGCACGCAACCGCCGCAGTTCAGGCCAGTCACTTCAAGGCGCAGGGTATCGTGGGTCGGGGAATCCATCGCAGATCTCCATCGGGGAACTCATCCTTACATGAAGCCCGCGCGCCCCCAAGTTCAAGGCGGCGCGCAGTCACAGTGCCTTGATCAATACGGCAATCTATTCGGCCGCCATCGCCTCTGCCTCGGCGGCCAGCAGGGCGGCATTGCCCCCCGCCGCCGTGGTATCGACGCAAATGTGCCGCTCCAGACGACAGCGCGCGGCCAGATCGTCACCGCAAGCCAGCCCGATAATGGCGCCATCGCGCGCGGCAAGGGCGCGGCGCGCTTGACGGTTGTCCGCCTCATCCGACCACAACGCGACCAGCGAGATGCCTTGCAGATCGCGTAGCGCCGCACGGTCCAAAGCCCCGTCCACACCCAGTTCGGGCGGCACGCCGGGGGCAACGGCCAGCGCGGGGCAGCCGTTCAACTCGGCGATCCGCGCCTGCTGCTTTGCTTCCTCCCAGCCCGGGCCAAGGCACAAGACCACGCCGCGCCCGTATTCCGCCAAACGGTTGGATTCGCCGGTCGGGCCGGGCAGATCGGTCACGGACAGGCGCGCCGGATCCCGCGCGGCCAGCCGGTCGATCCGGGCCTGAACCTCGGCCATATCCGCGGCCGCGCCATCGGGTTTGGGCCGGACGATGCTGTCCACCGCATAGAAACGCGGCAGGTAGCTGGGCCCGCCCGCCTTCGGACCTGTTCCAGAAAGTCCCTCTCCGCCAAAGGGTTGGCTGCCAACGATCGCGCCGATCTGGTTGCGGTTCACATACAGGTTGCCCACATGCAGCCGTTCAGCCACCTGTTCCACCCGGCTATCGATCCGGGTGTGCAGCCCAAAGGTCAGCCCGTAACCGGTGGCATTCACCGCGCCCACCACCGCGTCGATCTGTTCGGCCTTGAAGGTTGCGACATGCAGCACGGGGCCGAAAATCTCGCGCTCCAGCGCGGCAATTCCGGGCACGCGGATCACCACGGGACCAAGGAAATGCCCGCCCTCGGGTGCCTCCATCGCCTTGACAACGCGGCCTTCGGCGCGGGCCGCGTCGATATAGGCGGTGAAATCGGCCTGCGCGCGCGCGTTGATCAGCGGGCCGATATCGGTGGCCATGTCCCACGGGTTGCCAAGGCGCAGCTCTGCCATCGCACCCAGCAGCATTTCCATCAGGCTGTCCGCGATATCTTCTTGAATATACAGCATGCGCAGCGCCGAACATCGCTGCCCCGCCGACTGGAACGCCGAGGCGACGATGTCGCGCACCGCCTGTTCCGGCAGCGCAGTGCTGTCCACGATCATCGCGTTCAGCCCGCCGGTTTCAGCAATCAGCACTGCGTCGGGCGCGGCGTTGTCGGCCATCGCGCGGCTGATGCCCTGCGCAGTCCCGGTCGATCCTGTAAAGCAAACCCCGCCGATGCGCGGGTCGGCGGACAGGGCCGCGCCCACTTCGGACCCGTGGCCCGGCAGCAGTTGCAGGGCCGTGCGCGGCACGCCCGACTCGTGCATCAATCCGGCGGCCAGATGGGCCAGCAGGCCGGTTGCCTCGGCCGGTTTGGCCAGCACGGCATTGCCCGCTGCCAAGGCCGCCGCGATCTGCCCCGAAAAGATCGCCAAGGGGAAGTTCCACGGCGAAATACAGGCAATCACCCCGCGCGGCGCGGCGGTCTGCTTCAAGGCTTTGACGGAATAATATCGAAAAAAATCAACGGCTTCGCGCAGCTCGGCAATGGCATCGGCAGGGGTTTTACCCGCCTCGCGGTGCAGCAGGGCAAAGATTTCGCCAAACCGCTCCTCGTATAGATCGGCGGCACGGTTCAACGCCTCTGCCCGCGCTTCGGGCGATGCGTCCCACGGCTGCGCCGCGCCAATCGCCGCCGCCGCATCCGCGCCCGAGGCCAATTGCACCTGCCCGACCTCGTCGGCCAAGTTGGCAGGGTTGATCACGCGATGCACCTCGCTCCCCTGCCCCTTGACCGCCATCAACGGCGCGGCCTGCCAGGTGGCATCGGCAAAGGGGGCGCGGGCCGCCTCGATCCGCGCCAGATCGCGCGCCTCGTGCAGGTCGAACCCCTTGGAATTGGGCCGCTCGGGCGCATAAAGCGCCGCGGGGTCGCGCAGCGCATCGGAACGGCGCGCCTCTTTCACCGCCTTGAACGGGTCCGTCGCGATGACCGAGGGCGGCACGTCCTCGTCCACGATCTGGTTCACGAAGCTGGAGTTCGCACCATTTTCCAGCAGGCGCCGCACCAGATAGGCCAACAGGTCGCGGTGCGCCCCGACCGGCGCATAGATCCGGCAGCGCGTGCCCGCGTCGCGGCGCACGATCCCATGCAGGCTTTCGCCCATCCCGTGCAGGCGCTGGAATTCGAAGCTGCTCGTATCCTCGGCCATTTCCAGGATGCAGGCGACGGTATGGGCGTTGTGGGTGGCGAATTGCGGGTAGATGCGATCGGTCATGCCCAGCAGTTTCGACGCGCAGCACAGATAGCTGACATCGGTGGCCGGCTTGGCGGTGAAAACGGGGAAGTTTTCCAGCCCCTCGACCTGCGCGCGCTTCACCTCGCTATCCCAATAGGCACCCTTGACCAGCCGCACCATGATGCGGCGGTCCAGTTCGGTGGCCAGCGCGTTCAGCCAGTCCAGCGCCTTGGCGGCACGGGTGCCATAGGCCTGCACCACCACGCCGAAACCATCCCACCCGGCCAGGCGCGGATCGCGCAAGACGGCCTCGATCACGTCCAGCGACAGGTCCAGGCGGTCGGCCTCCTCGGCGTCGATGTTCAGGCCCATGCCGGCCTGTTTCGCCATCAGCGCCAATTCCAGCGTGGCGGGCACCAGTTCGGCCATGGCGCGGGTCTTTTGCCCGACCTCGTAACGCGGATGGAGGGCCGAAAGCTTGATCGAAATGCCGGGATTTTCGCGGATGTCGGCAGATTTGCACTGCGACGCAAGGCGGCGGATCGCATCGGCATAGGCCGCGTGATACTTGGCCGCGTCGCGGGCGGTCAGTGCCGCCTCGCCCAGCATGTCATAGGAAAATGTGTAACCTTCCCTGGCGCGGTCACGACCGCGTTTCACTGCCTCGGCAATGTCGCGGCCCAGCACGAACTGGTGGCCCATTTCCTTCATGGCGCGGGCGACGGCGGTGCGGATCACCGGCTCGCCCAGACGTTTCACCGCATTATGTAGCGTGTGCGCGATGCCTGGGGTTTCATCCTCGCGCAGAACGCGGCCGGTCAACATCAGCGCCCAAGTCGAGGCATTGACCAAGCTGGACGACGACCGCCCCAGGTGAGTGCCCCATTCGGAAGGGGCGATCTTGTCCTCGATCAGCTCATCGATGGTTTCGCGGTCGGGCACGCGCAGAAGCGCCTCGGCCAGGCACATCAGCGCGATGCCTTCCTGCGTGGACAAGCCGTATTCGGCAAGGAACACTTCCATCAAACCGGGGCGGGTCCGGCGGATTTCACGCACCAGACCTTCGGCGCGGGTAAAGGCGCGGGCCCGCGTGGTGGGCGCGGGCGCCAGCGGCGCAAGCGCGTCCAGCGCCGCCGCCTCGCCCGCGTGATGGGCATCGACGATTGCATTTCTGAGGTCGGAAAGATCGGCCATGCCGCAGCTCCTTGGCAAAGTGGACTCTGCGGCAGATTAACACCTGACAGACGGTCTGAATTCCCTTAGAACGAACTTTTACGGTTCGATGAACCGAATATAGGCACAAAAAACAGGCGAAAGGTCGGCACAAGTGGATACAAGCGACCAATTGGACCAAATAGACCGCAAGATTCTCTCAATTCTGTCACAGGACGGGCGGATCGCCGTGGTCGATCTGGCGCGTCGGGTGGGCCTGTCGAAAAGCCCCTGCCAGGTGCGGCTGAAACGACTGCAGGAAAATGGATTCATCCAAGGCTTCCGCGCAGTTCTGAACCCCGTCAAGCTGGGACTGGAGCATGTGACCTTTGCCGAGGTGCGCCTGACCGACACCACGGAAAAGGCGTTGAAAGCGTTCAATGCGGCGGTGATGAATGTGCCCGAGATCGAGCAATGCCACATGATCGCGGGGGCTTTCGACTATCTGCTGAAAATCCGCACCCAGGACATTTCCACCTATCGCCAAGTGCTGGGAGAGGTGATTTCCGGCCTGCCCTATGTTGGCTCGACCTCGACCCATGTGTCGATGCAGGCGGTCAAGGACCGCGCGCTGTAGGCCACGATCTTCGCGGCGCGGGCGGATTCGAGCATGTTCCGAACAAATAACAGGGTCAGGTCAGCGCTCCCGCCGCGCGCATCGCGGTGATTTCAGTTTCGGAATATCCCATGGTTTCAAGCACCTTGTCGGTGTCCGCCCCGGGCGCTTCGGGGGTTTGCGGTACAGCTGGCGGGGTGCGGTCGAACCGCGGCGCGGGCGCGGCCTGCATCACGTTGCCCACGCGGGTGAACGTGCCGCGGGCGGCCATGTGGGGGTGGTTTTCAACCTCGTCCCAGTCCAACACAGGGGCGACGCAGGCATCGGATCCGTCGAACAGGTCCATCCATTCATCGCGGGTCTTGCTGGCGAAGACGCGGGCATAGTCGGCGCGCCTTTCGGCCCATGTGGCCTGGTCGTTCTGATCGGCGCGATGTGCCTCTGGCAGGCCGGCGATGCGGGTCAGTTCGGCAAAGAATTGCGGCTCCAGCGGTCCGACGGCAAGGGCGCGCCCGTCGCTTGTGCCATAGCATCGGTAGAAGGGCGCTCCGCCGTCCAGCAGGTTGCTTTCACGCCCCTGCTGCCATGCACCGCGCGCCAGCCATTGGTGGATCAGGCCCATCATCGCGGGTACGCCATCGACCATGGCCGTATCTACCACCTGCCCCGTGCCCGAACGGCTGCGTTCGTACAGCGCCGACAGCACACCGAACAGCAGGAACATGGTGCCACCGCCGTAATCCGCCGCAAGGTTCAAGGGCGGGATCGGCGGCGAATCAGCGTGGCCGATCGCCCCCAGCGCGCCGGTCAGGGCCAGATAGTTGATGTCATGCCCTGCGGTCATGGCAAGCGGGCCGTCCTGCCCCCATCCGGTCATACGGCCAAAGATCAGGCCGGGATTGCGCGCGAGGCAATCTTGCGGACCAAGGCCAAGTTTTTCCATCACGCCGGGGCGGAACCCTTCAATCACGATGTCGGCGCGGTCCAGCAGGCGGCGGGCGGCCTCCAGCCCATCGTGGGATTTGAGGTTCAGCGCAACGGATCGTTTGCCGCGCCGGTTCACATCCGTGGGATCGGCGGGTGCGGATTTGCGGTCGATCACGGTAACGGTCGCGCCCATATCGGCCAGCATTTGCCCGGCCAGGGGGCACGGGCCAAGCCCTGCCATTTCGATCACATCGAGCCCCGCCAGCGGGCCTTGTTTACTGCTCATGTTTTACTCCCCCTGTTTTGCGACCAAACTGACGCGAAATCGGGGTGCGCGTCAACATGCGGCGGCGCGTTCCGGCGGGGTTGTAGCCTGCTGCGCATCGCGCAGATCCGGCGTATAGAAGGTATGGCAGGCCCGCCCTGCCCGTTTTGACGCGTAAAGCGCGACATCGGCATCATTCACCAACGATTCCGCCGTGGGGCGTTCGTCGTCCAGCGACAGCGAGGTGCCAATACTGGCCGAGATCCGGCAGACCTGCCCTTCGAAGGGGATCGGCTTTTCCAGCCTTGAAATGATGCGGCGGGCGATCTCCTCCAGCTTGCTGCGATCGGTCTGCTTGTGAAAGATCAGCACGAATTCGTCGCCGCCGACACGGGCCACGGTGTCCTCGTCGCGGGTTTCCTCGACCATGACGCGGGCAACCCTTTGCAGAACGTGATCCCCGGCCGCGTGGCCCAGCGTGTCGTTGACCGCCTTAAAGAAATCCAGATCCAGATGCATCAGGGCGAACTCCTGCCCCGCCTCAAGCATCCGTGTCAGCACATGATCCATGGCCCGGCGGTTTTTCAGGCCGGTCAGCGTGTCGGTGAACGCCTGTTCCTCGGCGGCGATCTTGGCCCCCTGCAGGCGCAGGTTCAGCTTGCGCGACGCCTCCATCGCGGCAGATTTCGCCTCGACCAGGTACAGCATTTCGACGGTCAGGTCGGTGGCGGCGAAATCGGCGCTTGTCAGGACATAGTCGCGGACCGCCTCGATCACGCCGATGCCGAAGGACAGGTTGATGATAGCGCCGCGGCCCTGCGGCACCATCACGCCCTTCAGGGCCGTGCGCGGGGTGCCCCGCATCTGGAAGTGCATTTTCACGCCCTTCATCGTCAGCAATTCACCCATTGAGGAGGCCCGGCGCGGGCGCAGCAGTTCGATCACCTCAAGGAAACGGCGGCCTACCAACGGCTCGTCCGCGCGCAGCTTTTGCAGCGTCGGCCCCGCATGAACGATCCTGCCCGTGCTGTCCAGCCGCACATGCATCGGGCACAGCACATCCATGAAATCATCCAATGGCATTTCAAGTCCCATGGCCTAGCCCGCCCGTGCGCCAAGGTCGAATTCGCGCCCCTCGGCGAATTCCGATTCGATCAGCGTGATCTCGATCACCTCGCGGCCGGCCCCGCCGCCGCTGTGTTCCAGATAGACAAGCGCCCCATAATCATCCGCCATGGCGCGCAATATCCCCATCATCGCATGGCCGAAACCCGGCGGCCCGTCGATGCAGGTCAGGCTGAACCGTTCGTGCGAATGTTCGCGCAGCGCCATGCCCGGCAGGTCCAGATCATCCACCGCCAGCCGCGCGCGGTCGGGCAATTCGTCCAGCGAATGCAGGAAATCCACAAAATCCACCCCTCCAAAGCGCAGCAACCTGCGCAACGCTTCGACATTGGGATGCGAGACAAGATAGGTACCCACATCCTCGAGCACTTCCTCGCGCGATTTCGACAGGATAGAGCCGATGGCCGCGATGACGAGATCCGTCACCTCGGCTTCATAGGTCAGCATCGCCTCGAATCCGGTAAAGTCCAGCCCCGCGAAACGGGTCACATCGAGCCATACCTCATTGCTATATGTGTCCCGGACGAAACATTGTATCGCCCGGTTGATCAATCCATGCATTGGCGCCCCTCTCGCCTATATTCCGGGGAACAGTGTGGCGCGCTTTTTCTTAATATCCGGCGAATATTTCCAATTGTCAGGAAATTTGGGGTGCGACGGCGCAGCTCAGGGGGCCAGCAAACCGGGTATATGACCGATATGGGGCAAGATAACATCGGCATGGGGCTCCAGCTCGGGCGCCTCGGCGATACCGGTCAACACGCCCACCGTCTGCATCCCGGCGCGGCGCCCCGCGATCAGGTCATGCGTGCTGTCGCCAACCATCACCACATGTGCCGGGTCCAGCCCCAGTTGCGCGGCAAAGGCCAGAAGCGGCCCCGGCGCGGGTTTCGCGCCATGGCCACTGTCGAACCCGGCAACGAAATCGAACCGCTCCAGAATACGGGTCTGGCCCAGGTGGCCGGTCGCGCCCGCCTCGCTGTCATTGGTGACGACGCCAAGGCGCAGCCCACGCGCGGCCAGCCCATCCAGAAAGGCGGCCAGCGGCACGGCCTCGACTAGGGGCACGTCTTGCGCGGAAATGATCAGGCGCAGCTCCATTCCCTCGATGTCATCCTCGCCCAGAACGGCGCAGACCAGCTCTGCCACCTCGCGGTTGGTGCCCGCGATACAGGGGCTGTCGGGATGAAAGGCCTGCACCTTGCGGTCAAAGCGGATCGCATCGGCCAGCCGCGCCTCCAGCGCGGTATCGCCCTGCGCGGCATCGGCCAGCATACGGGCCGCCCATGCCTCCCACGTGGCGCGAAATTCGAACAGCGTGCCGTCCTTGTCGAAAATGATACCGTCTGCGCGCATATCCCTGCCCTCCGCCCTCATATCTATGTGTCATGCCCCGCGCCGCAACGGCAAGCCCCTTGCTTGCTTGACTTTTCCCCGGCAATCCCTTTGCAATCCATGCATGAACGATCAAACGCCCTATCGCCTGCACCATTCGCTTGGTTATCACCTGTCCATCGCCGCCCGCATCCAGGAACGGCGGCTGGACGAGCAGTTGAAGACGCTGGGCCTGACCCGGACCACCTGGTGCATCCTGCTGGCCGTTGGTAACGAAAACCTGTCGCAACCGTCGGATATTGCCGATTTCGTCGGCATCGACCGCACCGCAACCAGCCGCGCCCTGCGCCAGATGGAAAATGCGGGGCTGCTGGCGCGCTCCTCGGGGACCGAGGACAAGCGCACCCGCCGCGTGGTTCTGACTGCGGCCGGTCAAAACGCCATCGCGCTGGCCACCCCGATGGCGCGCGACAATGCCAACCAGATGTCCGCCCTGCTATCCCCCGGCGACGAGGAACAGCTGATCGCGCTTCTGGATAAGCTGTGCGTTGACAAGGACGGGCCGCTGACCACGCTTTAAGCCCGCGGTTCAGGTCCAGTTGATCTGCTCGCCCCCGGGGAGGCATTGCCGCGCCTGCATGATCCGTTCGGGCGGCAAGGTCACGCTGGCCGCGCAATCGACGACCCATGCGTCATCCATCATGATGAAATCCAGAACCGAACCCAGGAAGGCCGGATCGCCCGCCTGCCGTTTCAAGTCATCGACCGAAGCCCCCGTAGAGCCAAGGAAAACCGGCATCAGTTCTTCATTTCCGGCCAACCAGCCAAGCGCCTGAAGGGCAATGGTTTCGGCGGATTCTCGCGATAGGTTCAATTTTCAATATTCCGGAAAGGGTTTCTTAACCATTCCAATTCAAAACTGAATGCACCTGAAACGCAAGCCTGATGGATGCTCCGCTTATGGCTGGTAAAATTCTCATCGTCGACGACATCTCGACCAACAGGATCGTGCTGAGGGTGAAACTCTCTGCCGCCTATTACGAGGTACTGCAGGCCCGCAACGGTCAAGAGGCGCAGGCGATGGTGGCACGGCAGCGGCCCGATCTGGTGATGCTGTCCGCCAAGCTGCCGGACGTGGCCGGGGCCGATCTTTGCGCCGCGTGGAAAGCGGCGGCGGAAACTGCGGATATGCCGGTGATGATCATCGCCCCGACCGAAAACCGCGACGGGCGGCTGAGCGCCCTGCGTGCTGGCGCGGACGAGGTGATGACCCGCCCGCTGGACGATGTGCTGCTTCAGGCACGACTGCGCAGCCTGCTGCGGGCGCGGGACACGGCGCAGGAACTCAGAATGCGCGATTGCACCTACCGCGCGCTTGGCTTTGCCGAACGGCCCGCCAGCTTCGGCTTGCCGGCATCTGTCGCGCTGGTCGCCGATACCCGCGCCATGGGGGTGGTCTGGAAACAGGCGCTGGAACCGACGCTGGAACCGACGCTGGCCGCACGTTTCACCTGCGATGACCCCAAGGGGCTGATGCGCGATGTGTCGGAAGGGGCGCGGCCCGATGCGCTGGTCCTGTCGCTGGACAAGGCCGGGCGCGAGGGCGGTCTGCGCCTGCTGTCCGAATTGCGCGCCAATCCCGACACCCGCCATGCCGAATTGATGGTGATCCTCAAGGAAGAGGATCGCGCTCTGGCCGCCGACGCGCTGGACCTTGGCGCGAATGAAATCCTGCCCGCCGGTTTCGACACCGAGGAAACCGCGCTGCGCATCGGGGCCATGGTGCGCCGCAAGCGTCGCGCCGACCGGCTGCGCGACAGTTTCAAAGACGGGCTTCAGGCCGCGATGATCGACCCGCTGACCGGGCTTTACAACCGCCGTTACGCCATGCCCAGCCTTGACCGCATCGCGGAAACCGCAAAGACCGATGGCCGCGATTTCGCGGTGATGCTGGCGGACTTGGACCATTTCAAACAGATCAACGACCGCTACGGCCATGCCGCCGGCGATGCCGTCCTGATCGAGGTCGCCCGCCGCATGAAAGAGGCGCTGCGCAGCCTCGATCTGCTGGCCCGCATCGGCGGAGAGGAGTTTCTTGTTGCCCTGCCCGACACCGACCTGCGCGAGGCGCGTTTCGTCGCGCAGCGCCTGTGCCGCACCGTGTCACGCAACGCGTTCAACGTGCCGGGGCTGGACGGGCCGATCAGCGTGACCATCTCGATCGGGCTGACCATGGGTCGCACCGATCTGGACCAGAGCGAACCGACGGACCAGTTGTTGGGGCGTGCCGACAGCGCGCTCTATGCCGCCAAGCGGCACGGGCGCAATCAGGTCACGCTGGGGCGCACGGCGGCCTGATCCGCGCGGCAGCCACGTTCGCATGAAAAAGGCGCGCCCGACCGGACGCGCCCTTGTTTTCTTCTTTTCTTCCGGATCACGCGTGCCGCGCGGACGTTTCCGCCCCTGCCGCGAAATCGCATCACCGGTCGTGGTGCCAATCGCGCTTGCCGCCCCGGTCCGCGTGGTCATGCCCCCTGCCGGGGCCACGCTTCAACGCTTGTTCCAAACGGTCGGCATAGACCGCCCGCTGCGCATCTGACATGGCGCGCAGATGTGCCAGCATGGCCTGCGTGCCGCCTTGCGCGCGGGTCTGGATATCCTTGAACTGGCCCAGGATGATCTCCTCGGCCAGGTCTGCTTGGTAGGGGGTCGCCCGCAGCGCCGCGATGATCCGGTCGAAATCGGCCTGCACCTCGGCCCGTGTGCGCCGCCCCTCGCTGTTCTCGCGCAGGTCCTTGATGATCGCGCGGCGGTCGTCCTTGTCCATGGCCCGCAGGTAAGGGCCTCCGAAGGGCTCTCCATGCGCCAATTTCGCGGGCGGTCCATGACGTATTACGCCCACCACCAACCCGATCACGATCAGGTTCAACGCCAGGGACGCGATTAACAGCAGCCGCAGCCACAGCTTCATCGGCGCGCGTTTCAGTGTCTCGTCACTCATCTGCTCATTCCCCGCTTAGAAACGCGATTGTCTGTTCCATGCCCAAGTCCTCGGTCGCCTCGATTCCACCGCCCAGATAGGTAAGGGCCGTGTCCGACAGGCCCTGCGGCGGGCTGATCGCCAGCCAGGCCCCGACCACGGCCGAAGCCGCCAGCCCCGCCAGCCCCGGCCAGCCGCCAAGCGCGCCAAAGAACTGCCGCCAAAGCCCCACCTCGCGCGGCTCTGCCAGCCTTTGCACCGGTCGCGCATCCGCAACGGCGGCGGCCTGATGCGACAGCGCATCGCCCAGAACCCGGGCCATCAGGTCAGCCCCGGCATCCGGTGCATCCGGTGCATCCGCCCCCCCTGACCGCCCCGGCACGGCCGTCTGGCGGCGCGCGGCGGCAAAGAATGCCTCCAGCTCGATATCGTCGCGATCCGTCTGCGCCATGTCGGTTTTCCTCGTATCCCAATGTGTCGCGCTGCCCGGCCAATGCCTTTGCCAGCGCCCGTTTACCCCGTGCGGTCAGACTTTCGACCGCTTCAAGCGATATTTTCATGATTTCGGAGAGCTCGGGGTTCGACAGCCCCTCGATATGCCGCAGCACCACCGCCTGCCGCTGCCGTTCAGGCAGCTGGTCCAACGCGGCGTTCAGCGCCGAAACCCGCGCCGCATCCTGCATCCGGTCGGCGGCACTGGCCGCGTCGTCTTCCGGTTCGGGGATCGCGTCCAGATCGACGCCGCGCCCCTTGCGCAGCCGGTCCGTGCAAAGGTTGGCCACCACGCGCCACAGCCAGGTCGTCACCTTCGCCTCGCCCTGGCGCCAGTCGGGCGCGATTTTCCACAGGCGCAACAAAGCCTCTTGCGTCACATCCTCGGCCTCGGCCCGGTCGTGCAGCATCCGCATCGCCTGCCCGAACACGCGCGGCGTCAGGCGCAGCGTCAGCGCACGCGCCGCCGCCGCATCGCCATTGGCATACAGAACCAACAGCGCCTCGTCGGGTGTATCGGGCAAGCTGTCCAGCATTTCCATTATAAGTCCGACGTAACCTGTTCAATTCGGCCTTTCAATCGGCCCCTGTCCTGCACCGTTCAACTGGCCGCTTAACTGGCCGCGCGAAACATGCGCCCCGCCCGGCCAAGCGGTCAGGCGATCACTCGCTGGCAGGCGCATCTGCCGGACGGTCGCCCATCGGGCGCTTGCCATCCTTGCCGTGACCATGGCCGCCCTTGTTCCATTCGCCATGACCGTCACGCTTGCCGCGCATTTCCTTCATCCTGGCGAATTCCTCGGCCGAGACGGCACCATCCTTGTCCGCGTCCAGCTTTTCGAAAAAGCGGGCTTTCATGCCGGCCTTGGGGCCCATTTCCTCGATGCTCAGGAAACCGTCACCATCGGTGTCGCGCTTCTCGATCATGCGGGTGATGCCCTTTTTCATGCGCTCGGCGCGCGCGGTCTGGGCACGGGCGAACATCTCGTCGGCGCTCAACTTGCCGTCGCCATCGGTGTCCGCCTCGGAAAAACGGGCCTGCATGCGGGCCTGCATTTCCTCGGGCGTCACCTTGCCATCGGCATTGGTGTCCACCTCTTCGAAGGAAAAGCGCGGCCCGTGGTCTCCGCCATGCATGACATCGCGGCCGGAGGCGTGGACGCCAACTGCGCCAGCAAGAATGGACAGTGCGGCGGCGGTCGAAATCAGTGTTGCTCGTTTCATGTTTTTTGTCTCCATAAGACTTTGTTCAAGACATCGTTGTCTACTTGTCCCAAACAGCCTCTCTCCGGCCGTTTCAGAAAGTAAAACGGGGGCCATCGGGGTTTCCGTCGCGGTTTGTGAATTTTTTCAGGGGCAGCGGCATACCGCCGATCCTTTGCGACATCCCGTCGCTAGGGCAATGCGCCCCATTTCCTTTTTGTTACAACTCCCGCAAGAAAGACCGACCCCAAGAACGGAACCCGACGCGATGACCGACATACATAGCCATGCAGTTACCCAAGCAGAGCGCCCGCTGTGGCCCGCAGTCTACAAGGGCTGGCGCCGCAAATGCCCGTCCTGTGGCAATGGTCCGGTCCTCAAGGGCTACCTGAAAGTGCGGCACAGCTGCCCCGTCTGCCACGAGGAATTCTTTCATCACCGCGCCGATGACGGGCCTGCCTACCTGACCATCCTGATCGTCGGGCACCTGATGGCGCCGATGCTGCACATCGCGTTTGTCACCTGGCGGCCCGAACCGCTGGTGCTGTTCACGATCTTCGCTATTGGCACCGTCGCCCTGTCACTCTACCTTCTGCCTCGATTGAAAGGGGCGCTGATCGGGTTCCAATGGTCCCGGTTCATGCACGGGTTCGGAAATACGGATGGTGCCCCTTCAGCCTAAGGGAGGGGATGATTTGGACAAGACGGCAATTCGCAACGCGGCAACGGTAATCGCCATTCGGGATCGGATGAGCGATCCGCATGTTTTAATGGGGCAGCGCGGGGCGCAGGCCGCCTTCATGCCCAACAAGTTCGTCTTTCCCGGCGGCGCGGTGGATGCCGATGACGCCAACATCCCGCTGGCCGAACCCATGCCGGCGGTCTGCCGCGCGCGGCTGGCCGAAGACGCGCCCGAGGATCTGTCGCATGCCCTTGCCGCCGCCGCGATCCGCGAGCTGTGGGAAGAAACCGGCATGATCCTTGGAACGTCCGGTGAATGGCCCATCGCGCCGCACGCTGACTGGGCGACATTCGCGGCGACCGGGCACTTGCCCTCGGCCCGCGCCTTGCAATTCGTTTTCCGCGCCATCACCCCGCCGGGCCGCCCGCGCCGTTTCGACGCGCGGTTTTTCCTGGTCGATGCCGATGAAATCGCCAGCGATCTGGATGATTTCTCGGCCGCCTGTGACGAGCTTTCGCACCTGCAATGGATTCCCCTGCCCCGCGTGCGCGAATTCGATCTGCCCTTTATTACCGAGATCGTCCTGGCCGAAGTCGCGGCCCGTGCCCATGACCTGACCCCGCCGGAAAACGTGCCTTTCTTCCGCAATGATGACGAGGAAAGCCTGTTCTTGCGCCTGAAAGGCAATGTCGATCCGCGCGGGCGCGCCGACTGAGCGCTAAAGGTAGATCACCAGCCAGACCACCGGCAGCGCCACCAGCACCAGCCCGATGATTTCACGCTTCGTGGGCCGCTCGCCAAAGACCAGGACCGACACGGCCAGCGACATGATCAGTTCGACCTGCCCCACGGCCTGCACATAGGCGGCGTTTTGTTCGGTAAAGGCAACAAACCAGCACAGGCTCCCCGCGGTCGAGGTCAATCCCACAAGCGAGGTCTTGCGCCACGCGCCGGTGACGCGCCCCACCTCGCCCGGCTCGCGCCAGATCAGCCAAAGGCCCAGCCCGATCAGCTGGGTCCACGCCACCGCCGTCAGGGTCAGCCCCGCCCGCAGCAACGGGTCCTCGCTGGCCAGTTCCAGGCTGGCGGCGCGATAGCACACCGCGCAAATTCCGAAAAACACGCCCGAGGTCAGCCCGATCCCCGCCGAGGGGTTGATCAGCCGCGCCATCAGTCCGCCCTTGATATCAGGCATGTCCGACAGGACCAGCACGCCGGTCAGGCCGATCACGATCGCGCCCAGCCCCGTGGCCGACACCCCCTCGCCCAAGATCAGCAAGCCGACCAGCACCGTCAGGATCACCTCGGTTTTCTTGAAGGTGATGCCGACCGCGAAATTGCGCCGCTTGAACAACAGCACCACGCAGACCGTCGCCAATATCTGCGTCAGCGCGCCAAGTGGCACATACAGCCAGAACAGCGCCCCCGTATCGGGCAAGACCGCGCCCCGCAACCGCATGTAAAGAAACGCAATAATCGCGGCCAGCGGCGCGGCATACAAGAACCGCGCAAAGGTCGCGCCACCGGCAGACAGCGCCACCTGCGTCAGCTGTTTTTGCAGCATGAACCGCAGGGTCTGGAACCCGGCAGCAAGGATAGACACGAAAACCCATAATTCCATGGGCAGCACATGCCCTGCGCCGCAGGAAAAAGCCAGCCTGTTTGCGCGCGGAACGGCCCGGCCTATTGCGCTGCGGCCAACCGCACCATGTCATAGCCATACCATGTCATGATCTCGGCCGCGGCGTTGATTCGGTCACCGCCGCCCGTGGCGGCGCGATCGTAGATCGCCCCGATGGACCCGTTGGGATTGCCCAGCGCCATGGTGCGCCACCCCTCGTCCACCCACAGCAGCCAGAAGGCGCGGGTGCCGCCATCGCCCTTGGCCTCGAACTGGCCGGGGCGTCCCGTGGCGGTCAGGCTGTAGCGCGCCAGAACGGCCCGGCCCGACGCCCTCTCCGGCCCCAGTTCTGCCACGTCGAACCCCGCGCCATTCGGCGTGATCCGCAGCATCGCCTTGCCCGCGATCCCGCCTGCGCGGCGGTGCCACAACACGGCGAAACGGGTCGGATCAAACCGGGTAGAAGAGCCGATGGGTTTGCTGACATCCCGCAGCCCCTGCGGCACGGCCACCGGATCGGAAACACAGGCGGGCAATGCGCTCAGCACCCCCACCATCAGGATCATCCGCAACATCTGTCGTATCATGGCCAGGCCATGCCCCGTCCGTCGAATGCCGCCAGTCATATTCTTAGAACGGCATCGGGTTGGCACGATGCACCGCATCAACCTCGGACAGAACCTCGTCGGACAGGCGCAGGTCCACCGCTTTCAGGTCACTACCCAGCTGCGCCAGATTGGTCGCGCCCATGATGACCGAGGTCATGAAAGGCCGCTGCATGCACCAGGCCAGCGCCATATGCACCGGGTTGATGTCGTGTTTTTTGGCAATCGCCACGTATTTATCCGCGATCTTCAGCGCGCGGGGCGACACGCGCCCGCCCAGTTCCGGCATGATCGACATGCGCGACGCCTCAGGCACCGCGCCGCCGCTGTATTTGCCCGACAGCATCCCAGTCGCCAGCGGCGAATAGGCCAGCAGCCCCACATCCTCGTTATGGCTCAGCTCGGCCATGTCGGTGTCATACAGCCGGCACATCATCGAATATTCATTCTGGATAGAGGCGACGCGCGGCCAGCCGCGCTCCTCGGCAATGCGCAGCCATTGCATCGTGCCCCATGCGCTTTCGTTGGACAGGCCGAAATGGCGGATATTGCCCTTATCCACCTGCCGCTGAAGCTCCTCCAGCACCTCTTCCATATGGTCCAGGGTCGCGGCGCGGTCCTGCGTCGAGGGGTCGTATTTCCAGTTCTTGCGAAAGTGATACGAGCCGCGATTGGGCCAATGCAGCTGGTAAAGGTCAATGTAATCGGTGCGCAGCCGCCGCAGGTTGCCCTCGATCACCGTGGGGATCGTTTCGGCCGAGATCGGCGCGCCATCGCGCACGGTCTTCAATCCTTCGCCCGAATGTTTGGTGGCAAGGATCACATCCTTGCGCCGCCCGCTTTTTTCGAACCACAGCCCAAGGATACGTTCGGTCCGGCCCACGGTTTCCTTACTGACCGGGTTGACCGGATACATTTCCGCGGTGTCAAAGAAATTCACCCCCGCATCCAGCGCCTTTTCGATCTGGGCATGGGCGTCATAAATCTCTGTCTGGGTGCCCCAGGTCATGGTGCCAAGGCAAAGTTCGCTGACCAGCAAATCGGTGCGGCCCAGGGGATTCATGCGCATATCGGGTCTTTCCTGTTATTCGTTCACTTCGTTTTGGCCGGGGCCACCCAGCGTTTCGGGGCCCTGGCTTTTTTCACAGGCTCATGGCCGCACGTAGGCATAACCGCCTTGTTGCAATTCCACCAGACGCACCACGCCCGACGGCACGACCCGCGCCTCGTCCAATAGCGCTACCTCGACCCCGGTCTTGGCCGACATGGCCCGGAGGGTATTGCCGCAGGCCGAGAATTTCAGCGCGTCATTTTCCATGGACATGGCCGCGATTCGGTCGGCCACCGGGCTTTTCCCCGCAATGAGCATATGCAGACCGGGGCCATAAGCCACGACCTCCACCTCGGCGGTGTCACCTTGCGAGGCATAGTATTTCATCAGGTTCTTCACGTTGTTCAGCGCCATGTTCATGACCTGCGGGTCATTCTGGTTCACATGGATTGCGACTTTATGAACGGCGCCCTCGGCAAAGGCGGTGGCAGGCGCCAGCATCATCGCCAGCACCAGAATAATACGTTTCATTTTATCTTCCTCCCTTTAGGCCAAGCCTTTGCGGCCCGGTCCAGATACCGCATGTTAACGCCTTTTTCACACAGGTCACGCGCGAAAAAGCGCACGCCCTACATGGCCCGCAAATATGACCCATGATTGCGAACAAAAAGCGAACATGCTAAGATTTGTTCATGTCCGCCCCTGCCCCCCTAGCCCCTGCCCCCCTATTGGACCGCGCGCCCGTATCGGGCATTGCGCTGGCCCCCGGCATCGCGCTGCGCCCCGCCCGCCTGCACGAGGCATGCGGCGCGGCCCGGCGCAGCATGGCTTTCTGGATCGCGGGAAAACTGCGCGGGCCGGTGATCTGGATCGCCCCGGCATGGCAGCCGGACCGCCCCCACCCCGATGGCATGGTGCCCTTTTGCGACCCCTCGCGTTTCATCTTTGCCGAAGCACGCCGCCCCGAGGACATGTTATGGTGCATGGAGGAAACCCTGCGCGCAGGCGCGGTACCGCTGGTGGTGGCCGACCTGCCCGGCCCGCCCGCGCTGACCCCGGTGCGGCGGCTGCACCTGGCCGCCGAAACCGGCGCGGCCGAGGGGCGCGAAACCCCGCTTGGCCTGATCCTGACGCCCGGGGATGGCGGCGCGCCGGGGGTGGAAAGCCGCTGGCACATGGCCCCGCAACATGGCCCGGACAGCACCGCATGGCGGCTGGAACGGCGCCGCGCCCGCACCGCGCCCCCCGCCGCATGGGCCGTATCACAGGCCCCCGAACAGGGGCTTGCCGCGCGGCCCCTGCAGGGCGCGGACCAGGCGGCACAGCCTACAGGATGAAATCCGTGGCCGACAGCGCCCCCGCCCCCAGCATGATCAGCGCCGCATCCGTGCCCCCGTCGCCATCGGCGTCCAGATACACGATGGCATGGCCGACCGCGTTGACCAGGTAACGCAACTCCATCCCGCCGCCGCCGGTGAATACGTCGGTGCCCAGAAAGGCAAAGGCCTCCTCGTTGATCTCGCTCAGATCGACGCGGTCCTCGCCGCTGACAAAGCCCGCAATCCGGTCCGACACCAACAAATCGCCGCTGCTTTCGGCAATATCCGTGAAGATATACACATCCGCGCCGATCCCGCCGACCAGCAGGTCACGTCCCAGCCCGCCGGTCAGCACGTCGTCGCCCGCATGGCCCGCCATGGTGTCGTCGCCTGTCCCGCCCTCCAGTTCGTCATTGCCGCCCTGCCCGGCCAGCACGTCATTATCCGCCCCGCCCGACAGGAAATCGGCATCCACCCCGGCGCGCAGCACGTCATTGCCCGCGCCCCCTGACAGGTCGTCCGTGCCGGCAAAACCGATCAGCGTGTCCGCCCCGTCGCCGCCCTCAAGGATATTCGCGCCGGAATTGCCGGTGATCGTGTTGGCCCCGTCATCGCCGGTGGCGTTCAGCGGCGCGCCGCCCAGCAGCTGGATGACCTCGATCCCGCCGCCCGCGGTGACATCGGAATAGCCGCGCAAGGTGTCATTGCCCGCGCCGCCCACGACCAGCAGGTCGGGCTGGTCCACAAGGAACAGGTCATTCCCGTCCCCGCCCAGAACCGCCCCGCTGACCGTGCCGCCAAAGCCCGAGTATATGTCATCCCCCACACCCAGATCGACATCGCCGTCGATCCGGCCATCGTTGCGCAGGCTGTCCGCGCCCAGCGAAAGATAGGCATTTCCGGCAATCAGCCCGTGGTTCAGGATCGTGTCATCGGTCTGGTCTGGCGTGCCGTCCAGCTCTGCCACCGCCGCCTGGATGCCGCCGCTGACCGTGCCGGCATTCACCAGCACAAGCGAGGACGCCCCCGCCGCCGTGCCGGTGATCGCAATGGCCCAGCCGGCCGACCCTGCAACGATCTCTCCGGTGTTGTTGATCCGGGTCTCGCCGAAACCGCCGGTGCGGGCGATGCCTGTCTCGCCCTCGACGGTGCCGGAATTGGTCAGCGTGTAGTAAAACGAAAGCCCGTCGCCGCCGCGAAATTCGATCCCGCGGGCCGATCCCATGACGGTGCCGCCATTGCTGATCGCCGTGTCCGACCCATGCGCCAGAATGCCGGTGTAGCCGCCGAAAACCTGCCCCTCGTTATAGATCCGGTTGCCGGTGCCCGACACCATGATCGCCGCGTAATCCGATACATTCTCGGCCCCGCCCACCACGCCGTTCGCCGTGACCTGCACCACGTGACCGCCAAGGCCCAGCGGGTCGTCATCCGCGATGCTGGTGCCGGTCAGCCGGATGCCCGCATAGCGCCCGTACAGGTAGCCACCCACCTGCACCGTGGTGCCATTCGCGGTGCCCAATGCCTCTATCGCGTTGCCGCCCGGCACGCTGATGCCGCCATTGCGCGTGACCATGGCCCCGTCCGACACCGCCAACGCGCGCGTGCTTGTCTGGTTCGAGTTGATGAAAAAAATGGACAAAGTTCTGCTCCCCTCTTGTCAGAGGCAGCTGACCCCCCGGCAGATGCCGGCCAAGGCCGCCGTGGCGACCCCGAATTTCTTGTCCCACCCGGCCCGTTTCACAAGCGCGGCCCCCACCCCGGAAGCCGCTTTTGCCAGACCGGCCTGCTCCGCCCTCTCTCAAGGGCTGAAAATCACCCCGAAAACCACTGAATTATAAGGGAAAACGCAAACCGGCCCCGTGACCTGCCCCTGTTTACCAAGATTCACGCCACCAGTGCAAAACATTCTTTGCCGATCTGTGGCGCCGCGCTGGCTCTGGCCTAAGCCACCTTGCTGCGGTAAAGCGGTGCCAACTTCGCGTTGATCGCCAACGCGACCCCAATTCGCGCGACACAGGGACAACAGGGACAGAACATGACACGCCACCTTATCACCTCGGCCATTCCCTACATCAACGGCATCAAGCACCTGGGCAATCTGGTGGGCAGCCAGCTGCCCGCCGACCTGTTTGCCCGCTACCAGCGTGGCCGCGGCCGCGAGGTGCTGTTCCTGTGCGCCACCGACGAACACGGCACCCCGGCCGAACTGGCCGCCGCCAAGGCCGGAAAGCCCGTGGCCGAATACTGCGCCGAAATGCACGATGTGCAGGCCGAAATCGCGCGCGGTTTCCGCCTGTCCTTCGACCATTTCGGGCGCTCCTCCAGCCCGGAAAACCACAAGCTGACGCAGCATTTCGCGGGCAAGCTGGCCGATAACGGACTGATCCGCGAAGTCACCGAAAAACAGATGTATTCCTTGGCGGATGGCCGTTTCCTGCCGGACCGCTACATCGAAGGCACCTGCCCCAATTGCGGCTTCGAATCCGCGCGCGGCGACCAATGCGACAACTGCACAAAGCAGCTGGACCCGACCGACCTGATCAACCCGCATTCCACCATCTCCGGCTCGACCGATCTGGAACAGCGCGAAACCAAGCACCTGTACCTGTGCCAGTCCAAGATGCGCGACCAGTTGCAGGCATGGATCGACAGCAAGACCGATTGGCCGATCCTGACCACCTCGATCGCCAAGAAATGGCTGAACGACGGTGACGGGCTGCAAGACCGCGGCATCACCCGCGACCTGGATTGGGGCATTCCCGTCAAGAAGGGCAAGGAAGACTGGCCCGGCATGGAAGGCAAGGTGTTCTACGTCTGGTTCGACGCGCCGATCGAATATATCGCCTGCGCGCAGGAATGGGTCAATGCGGGCAAAGGGACCGATTGGGAACGCTGGTGGCGCACCGACAAGGGCGCGGATGACGTGACCTATACCCAGTTCATGGGCAAGGATAACGTGCCTTTCCATACGCTTAGCTTCCCCGCCACCATCCTCGGCTCGGGCGAGCCGTGGAAGCTGGTCGATTACATCAAATCCTTCAACTACCTCAATTACGATGGCGGCCAGTTCAGCACCTCGCGCGGGCGCGGCGTGTTCATGGACCAGGCCCTGTCGCTGCTGCCCGCCGATTACTGGCGCTGGTGGCTTCTGTCCCACGCGCCCGAATCCTCGGACAGCGAGTTCACATGGGAAAATTTCCAGGCCAGCGCGAACAAGGATCTGGCCGATGTGCTGGGCAATTTCGTCAGCCGCGTGACCAAGTTCTGCCGTTCCAAATTCGGCGAGGAAGTGCCCGCGGGCGGCCCCGAATTCCCGGTCGGCAGCAGCGTTCTGGCCGATCTGGAAACCCGCATCCGCGCCTACGAGGGCCATATGGAGGCGATGGATGTCCGCAAGGCCGCAAACGAGCTGCGCGCGATCTGGGTCATGGGCAACGAATTCCTGCAAGAGGCCGCGCCATGGGCCACCTTCAAGGAAGATCCCGAACTGGCCGCCTCGCAGATTCGTTTCGCACTGAACCTGATCCCGCTTTACGCGGTGCTGTCCGCGCCCTTCATCCCCGATACGGCGGATACGCTGCACAAGGCGATGGGCGTTTCGCCCGAATGGCCCGGCCCGGCCGCCGATGCCCTGACCCGCCTGCAACCCGGCCACGGGTTCACCGTGCCCGACAACCTGTTCGCCAAGATCACGGACGAGCAGCGCGAGGAATGGCAGGAACGCTTCGCCGGCACCCGCGACTGAAACGCATGGCGGCGGGGCAATCCCCGCCCTTTCGCCCCCTCAGGCGACCAGCGTCATATCGTCGAACACCAGCATTTCGATGCTGATCAGCGTATCGGCATGGCCCGTGGCGATTTCCGTCACGGGCCAGTCCGCGCCCGCCAGATCGACCACCGTAAAGGCGTTGCTGTCAAAGCCGCTGTCATCGGCCGTGTCCGTGCCGCTGCCGCCTTCGATCGTATCATCCCCGTCCGCACCATAGATATAGTTGCGCCCGCCGTCGCCGGTCAGCGTGTCATTGCCATCGCCCGATACGGCGTTTTCGATCACCACGCCGTTGGCGATGGTAAAGCCACCCGCGATGCCAGTCGCGTTCGCATCGGGCAATTCATAGGTGTCATCGCCATTCGCATAGGTGGTATTAGCCCCGTAAAGAGCTTGCAAAATGGCGATATCCAGCGCCATCGGGCCGGATTGCATACCGTAAGACGTGCCGGGCGCAGGTTCGCCAATATAGCCGTCATTATAGGTCATCGTGGTTTGAGACTGTGCGGAATTTTGTGCCCTGGCGCCTTTTGTTACACCATGGGAAAGCGGTCTTCGAACATGATGGCGAGCTGACTTTTGACGGCATGCCACT
>Ga0209121_10000407_pt1 | contig 44794 bp, 52 predicted proteins | sample Cruoilmetagenom3_FD_187292 | JGI IMG/M metagenome (GOLD analysis project Ga0209121, IMG submission 187292) | Oil polluted marine microbial communities from Coal Oil Point, Santa Barbara, California, USA - Sample 3 (SPAdes) (version 2) | ecosystem: Environmental > Aquatic > Marine > Oil seeps ... | reverse complement strand
TTAATAAAGTAAATTTTAAAGGGATAGGTGATGCTTTATGCGTTGTCTATCCTTTTTTTATTTGATTTTTGTCGGAAAGGTAAAGCTAAAAATAAGGCCGGAAAGGAGGCAGGGAGTTAGATAGGCCGTTGGCTGGGAAAACGGAAACTTTCTAAAGAGAAACGTTAAATAATTAAATTTCTTTTTAGAAGCGTTCAGGAAAAAATGAATCATGTCGGAGGAAAGAATGAGAAAGATAAGTAAAGTAGGAATTGTGCTGATCTCCTCTCTTCTACTTCTTAGTATAGTAGGGATGAGTATCGTATCAGCACAAGAGGTGAAAAGGGATATTGTCATCCAGGTTCCTTATGGTGTTGGTGGAGTTTCTGGTGAAACCTCTATTCGGGAATTAGTGGATATGGGTGACAAGGGATTAGGAAAAACAATGGAGATATATACAGCTACTCTTTTTGAAGCTCTTTATCCAAGAGTTAAAGTAGAATTTATGTCCTGGGATATGTGGTCAGGAAAAGCTGGAGAAAGATTACTTACCGGTTTAGCCACCGGAAGTGCTCCCGCTTATTATTACTTAGGTCACATTGGTGGTGCTCCCACAGCTATAGCTAAAGGATTGGTGGCTGATTTAACCGAATTTGTTAAAAATTGGGACCAAAAAGATAATATTCCTATGTCTGTATGGGCTCTGTGTTGGTCTAAGGGTAGATGTTATGGGATTCCTTATGATGGATCATGCGTCTCTGATACTGTCTGGTATAGGAAGGACTTTTATGAAGAAGCAGGTATTTTTAATGAGGAAGGGAAACCCGGACCTCCAAAGAATTGGACAATAGATGATTTCATCGATATTTGCCAGAAAATTACCGATCCTAAGAAAATGAGATGGGGATATGGTTTAAAAGGAGGATTTGGTTGTAACTATGATCTTTTTGCTTATATATTTGGGGCTCCCGTTCTTAGACCCGATCCTACGGGAAAATACACCTGGAGAGCTGCTTTCAGCCTTCCTGAAGCAGTAAAGGTTCTTGAATGGTATAAAGATATGCAGTGGAAATATAAATCTGTAATTACAGGAGCAACTATAGGTTGGAATGAAACCTGGAGAGATTTCTTTGCCGGTAAAGTAGCAATGATGCACAATAATGATGGTCATTATCTTGGTCCAGTAGTAGGAAAAAGTACCCAATTCGCTCCTCGAGCTTATGAAGATGTGGTAGGAAATGCTCCTTTTCCTATGGGTTCAGATAAAATAATGTGGAATGGAACAATAATTAGTGACTGGGGGATAAACCCTACTATGAGTAAAGAACAGATAAAAGCTACCTGGGACTGGGTAACCTGGCGATGGACCCCTTCCATAGGAAGAACTTACCGATGCTTAAGGTGTGGTGACTCGGCCAGCGTGGGTCAAGCTAAAGCTAAAGTTAAAGCAGAGATAGGTGAAGAAATTCCCTGGGAATATCCCTACATATATCTTCCTGGCTATGACTGGCGTGCGCCAAATCTCTATCGGGATACTAAAGGAATCTATGAGAGATTTGGGATTAAATCCTGGCGAAAGAAAGTCCCTCAGGATATTGTCAAGCTTGTAGATACCTTGTGGGCTATTCCTAAACCTCCCCAGATGAGTGCATACAATGTTCCTCAGGAAAGAGGAGGAGATTTAGCTACTGTTATCCAACATATGGTTCAGGAAGTAGTGGGTACTCCTGGTAAAGATTGCCTCCAAGTAGCCAAGAAATACGAAGATATAGCTAATAAAACAGTGCTGAATTATAAAGTTAAGGAACAGACTATGGAAGATATGAAAAACTACTACACTGCTGTCTCGGAATTCTATAAGAAAAACTATCCAGATTACTATGAGAAAACATTTACAAAACTCTACGAAAAATATTTCAAAGTATGGTAAAGAATTAGCAAAGGGGCAGCCCTTTAATCCAATTGAGGGGGACAATGCAAAGCATTGTCCCCCTCAACGCTGAAGTTACTCCCCTTTTTTCCAGACTTATATTGAGAATCTTATGAAAGCTAAGTGAATAAAAAATTGAAGAATTAAGGGTATCTATAAAGGAAATTCTGTATAATATATTAAGAAAAAATGAAAAAAGTAGAAAAAGTCAAAAGAGCAAAACATAAGAAAAGAGCAGCCTGGATTTTTTCTCTTCCTGCTCTTTTTTTTGTAATTGTTTTTGGCTGGTATCCTTTAGTTTTAGGTTTTAGAGTAAGTTTAGAGGAATATCATTTCATAACTCCTCCCACTTATATAGGATTAGCCAATTTTAGAGAAATATTTTCCGATCCTTTAGTTCCAATAACCTTCAGGAATACTTTTTATTACACCGCTTTAAGTATAGGTCTTACTTTTATTATTCCCATTATTATCTCTATTTTATTAATGGAGATGAAAAAAAATACTATAAGGATAATGATGCTTCTCTGGTTTATTCCTATGGCTTCTATGGCCGGCAATATTATCTGGAAATGGTTTTATAATTCTTATTATGGATTATTTAACACTATTTTAGTTTACCTGGGATTTCCTACTTTAAGATGGCTTGATGATCCTCGAATAGCTATGTTATGTCTGGTTTTACCAGGATTAATTATGTTTGGCCCCGGACTAATGTACATTGCTTCTCTTCAAAGTGTTCCCAATGAATTTTATGAGGCCGCCGAGCTTGAAGGAGCACGTCTCGGACAAAAGATTTGGCATATTACTCTACCAAGACTTAGACCTATTATCTCAATGCTCCTTCTTTTAGCAATAATTGGGAATATGCAGATATTTGAGCGACCTTATGTCATGACTGGCGGAGGGCCAGGTATGGCTACAACTACGGTAGTAATGTATTTTTATCAGCTTAGTTTTCAAAGTCTTATCTTTGGTAAAGGAGCAAGTTTAGCCATTATTCTCTTCTGTGTTATATTAGCGTTAATTATCATTCAGCGAAAATATTTTAAAGAAAATATAGATGTATGAAAAGGAGTAAATTTTATGCCCTTAATTTCTCAAGTTGGAAGAAATCATTTTAAAGTTAGATTTCTTTTAGGAGCTATTACTACGCTTCTGTGGATAGGGGTATCTTTACATCTTTTTCCTGTATGGTGGACCTTTAGCACTTCTATTACCCCCTATAAAGAAATATATAAAATTCCCCCGGCTTTATTTCCCCGAGGGGCAACTCTGGCTTGTTATAAACTCATCTTTACTATGTTTAGTGGTTCTGTTACTATTACTCAACCATTCTGGGTATATATTAAAAATAGTGGGATAATGACCGGGGCAATAATGGCTATACAAATTCCGGTAACTGCTCTTGCTGCCTACGCTCTTTCTAAACTTCATGATCCTAAATGGAGTAGACTATTGTTTTTGGTTTTAGTAGGGATAGCTTTGGTACCTTACCAAGTTTCTATGATTCCCCTTTATTTTCTTTTAAGAGATTTCCCTTTTGCTACAGGCTATGTTCCCAAAATTCCTTTTACTCCGATTCCTTTTCCTCACTACAACTTTATTAATACCTATTGGGCAGTAATTCTTCCTGGAGGATATGCTGCCTTTAATCTTCTTTTATTTAAAGGATTCTTTGACGGCATTCCTGACGAGCTTATAAATGCGGCCAGGATAGATGGTGCCTCGGAGATAGGTATTTTTAGGCGAATAATAATCCCTTTATCAAAGCCAGTTTTCGCTGTAGTAGCTTATATGACTTTTTCCAGCTCTTGGAATCAGTTTCTATGGCCTCTTATTGTATTAAAGAAGGAAAAGTTAATGCCCATTGCTGTGGGACTTTATAGATTTCAGGAGGAGGTAAATGAGTTAGCCAATGTAATAGTCCCCAGTGATGAAGGCCTTTTAAAAAGAATGGCTCAGGGGTATTCCTGGAATGGAGTAATGGCTATGAGTTTAATCCAGTCTATCCCCGTCTTTATTATGTTTATCATCTTTCGAGAACAATTGATGAAAGGAATAAAATTAAGAGGATTTAAGTAATTTCTTAAAAGAGGAATTTTAACTTTTGTCGCCTTCTGTATAAAAGTGCGACATTTACCAAAATCCTCTAACCTAAAATCCTTATTTTATCAGCATTCTAGATCGTTAAAAGACGACATTGTGTCGTCTTTTTTACTAAATGTTGACAAGTCCGCATGAAAAAGCTAAACTAAAATAAAGAATAAATTTATGCGAAGTTAGGAGTAAAATAAAAATAATATGAAATGTCCACATTGTTTAGAAAATTTTTTTGAAGAGTGGGAAGAAAAAGAAATTGGTAATGATAAAGAAGGAAGATGGGAGATAAAATACTGCAAGTGTCCATCTTGTGGAGAGTTAATTATTAAATTAGAGAATTTGTACTGGGGCGCGTTGGGGGATCCTTTTCGTCGGGAATATCTAGTTAGACCAAAAGCTATTTCAAGAGCACCATTGCCATCCGAAGTCCCAAAAAAATTTGCTAATGACTACAAAGAGGCTTGTCTTACGATAGCAGACAGCCCAAAAGCAAGTGCTGCACTAAGCAGACGATGCCTTCAAAATCTTTTAAGAGAAAAGGCAGGAGCAACAAAAAAGAACCTTGCTGAGCAAATACAAGAGGTCATTGATTCAAAGCAACTACCTTCTTATTTATCAGAGGCTTTGGATGCAGTCAGAAATATTGGGAATTTTGCTGCACACCCAATAAAAAGTAAAAGCACAGGAGAAATAGTGGAAGTAGAACCAGGGGAAGCCGACTGGAATTTAGATATTTTAGAACGGCTATTTGATTTTTACTTTGTGCAACCAGAAATTCTAAGAAAGAAAAGGGCCAAACTTGACAAAAAACTGAAAGATGTCGGCAAATCCCCAATGAAATAAAAAAATGAAGGAGGCGATAGAATGAACGAAGAAATAACTGACGCTCTGAGAAAGTATGCAGAACGTGTCCAGTCGTTTAAAGAACAATTGCAAAAATGGAATGAGGACGAGGTTAAAGGATACCTCATCGAACCACTATTGGCAGTTTTGCTTTGGGATACGACCGACCCCAATTTCGTTCGCCGTCAATATCCAGTAACTATGGGTTCCGAGACAAAAAGGGTTGATTATACACTAATGTCTGGCGATACTGCAATTTGTGTCGTAGAGGCAAAACCAGGAGAATTAGACGAGGACGCGGCCCGACAGGCGTTAAGTTATGCTCGCAATCTCGATGTTCCGTGGGCGCTTGTGACAAATGGACAAAGGTTGTGTCTATATGGGGTTGAATTCTGCAGGTCTGAAAATATAGTAGATGCGTTAGTAATGGACATAGCGATATCGCCAGACAGTACCGAATCCTCTATTGATTACCTTAAGTATCTTACAAATGGGACATTAGACTCAGAAGAAGTCTACGATGTTTTTAAAACCTTCAACGAGCGCCGAGCCCTTCTTGCCTTTTTGCAAAATAAGAAGGATAGACTGGTTAAGGTCATTGCTAAATGGATAGAAGAGGACTGGGACAAGGGTTCTGTAGATGAGCAATTGCTTCTTGTTTCCCTTGAAAATGTATTTGGGAGAGTTCAAAAAATTGGAGAAAAACGTATCGAGAGACCCATTCCCGGCTCTCCTACTACTGTTGTAGCTGGTGATTGGAAATATAGGCGTGACCTGGAGAAAGGTATTTTTGAGTTGAAGGCCGATCCCAACAAACAAATAAATGTTTCCTTACCTGGGCCTGATGTGGAACGCAAATTAGAAAAATTAAATCTTCGTCTTAGCTCAAAGAGTGCATTTGGAGGATTCTACTATAACCTCCGCAGACAGGCAGATCTCATAAAAAGGAAATGAAGTTATATTTCGATTATCTCAAACCTTCGCCTAACAGCAGACATATAGCTCGCTTATGCTCGGAACTCATTATGTCCGTAGAACATTAGGATAAAACCATGCCCTACCAATATAAAAGAGAACCATTATCTAATGATGAGGTAGACAGGTTAACCAACGCCTGCGATACTTTCCGGGAAAAGTTTGTTGTCTGGACACTTTTAAATACAGGATTAAGATTATCTGAATTTGCTGATCTTAAAAAAGATAATATCCAGTGGCAGGAAAAAAGATTAGTAATTTATGGCAAAGGTGGTCCTTATGATAAAAAGACAAAAAGAAGGATAATCCCGATGACAGAGAGAGTGAGAAAATTATTTGAATATCACTTTGCTGAAAATAATAATACCGGAATAGGTAAAAGAACAGTTGCAAGAATAGTAAAGAAAGTAGCTGACAAAGCTGGAATTTCAAAACCTGTTAGCCCACATGTCCTACGCCATACCTTCTCAGTCAACTGCATCAGAAAGGGGATCTCCACCAGAGCCCTTCAAACCCTCTTAGGCCACGACCGACTGACAACCACTGAGATTTACCTAAATTTATCCCCAGAGGACGCTATCAGAGAGTTTTTAAATAAGTGGTAAATGGCCTCATATATAATATGACATGGGCCCCAAGAGCTATGAAAAGAGAAAATAAAATTACAACAAAGGAAATGAGAGAATCTATATTCCGATCAGGATATTTATTGGAACAGCGTGCCGAGTCTGTGTTAGAAAAAAGGGGGTATTATGTAACTACGAACACTGCATATCCAGACCCGGCCACCGGGAAGTCCAGAGAAATAGACATAAAGGCACTAACTGCTCTAAAGCTCTCGAGAGATTACGATTTCCTTTATCCGAACTTAATCTGTGAATGTGAAAATAATGAACAACCTATCGTTCTTTTTACCAAAGATTCTCCAGTTTCTTTCCTCAATTATCAAGAAGTTAAATCAGCAGGAATTCCTATACAGTTTCTAGAAAAGAGTACACCTACAAAAAGGGGCTACAAAATTGAAGATGACACTCGGTATATAGGTTTGTCTGATTTTTTAAATTTTGAGAAATATCATCACTATTGTAAAGGACTCATATCTACGCAATACTGCACTTTCTCGAGAAAAAATACCCGCAAGCCCTGGGTTGCTTTTCACTCTGATATCCAACATAACTCGCTTACAAATTTAATCTTCGCCCTAGAATCAGAAATTGACGAATACTACAAAGATTACGTCCTTCCAGAAAAAACCGAAAAAGAACTCATCAACATTAATATTTACTACCCAGTTTTAATATTGCAAGGTCCTTTATACGCGGCCCAAATGAAAAAAGGAAATTTAACGCTAAAAAGAGCTAAACATCTCCAGTATAAAAAAGAATACTTCTCTAAAGATAAACACGATACCTACCAAATAGACGTCATAACTGAGGCATTTTTACCGAAGTATTTAGATGTAATCGAAGAAGAAATGGAAAAGGCAAAGAATATACTACGACGTAAAAAGAAAATTGTACGGGAGTCTCTTGATAAGCTAGTCCAGAAAGCAAGAAAGAAAAATAAATCGAAAACATTCAGAGAAATATTCGAGTTCTAAAACCAAAAAACCCACCAGCCAATAAGTTTAGATAAAACTGGAATCTCTATCAGAGCCCTCCAAACCCTTTTAGGCCATGACAGATTTACACCACCAAAATTCTATTTAAATTTTAATTGATAGTTCTTCAGGCAAACTTGACACTTTATCTTAAATAACCTATATTTACCTTAGATTCGTATTTGGTATATTAATGCGAAGCATTTAAGAAAAAAATCTTAAAATATAGCCCAAAAATTCGTAGAAAAGACGCTCAAAAAACAAAAGCGAAACTCACTCCAAAAAACTTTCCGGGATTCTATTAAATATTTTAAAAAAAGAGGAGTAACAGCTTTCAAAAGAAAGCATTGATAATTTTAGAGATAAAATTCCCATCCTGGGCAAGCTTCCCGGAGATATTTATATTCGTAGAGAAAATTTTGCCTTTTACTTTCCACTGACCGCCTGTATCGTTATCAGTCTCATTCTTACCTTAATCTTCATCTTGTGGGAAAGAAGATAGTAAATTCTCATATTAAATTTGGGGAACAACCTTTAAGATTTAATAGTACCAGGGAAGTATTGGATTTCGAAGATTTAGGGGATAGTTTATCCAAAAATTATTGAAATTTCAAGGTAGCGGCGCGGAGATTCGAACTCCGGACATCACGGGTATGAGCCGTGTGCTCTAACCAGCTGAGCTACACCGCCTTTAGTTGCGGGGGCCGGATTCGAACCGACGACCTCCGGGTTATGAGCCCGACGAGCTACCTGACTGCTCCACCCCGCTATTTTTTATTTTTCAATTAAAGTTAACTAATGCCGGAGGCCGGACTTGAACCGGCACGAGTTTATAATTACTCAGTGGATTTTAAGTCCACTGCGTCTACCAATTCCGCCACTCCGGCCAGCTTGACAAATTAATTATTAAACTTTATATTAGTATAATAGATTTTTTTTTTCTGTCAAGGAAAATTAAAACTAACACGAGAGGTTTTTCAAATGAGGATTTCTTATAATAGTCTGAAGAAGATAGTAGATTTCCCTTTTTCTGCGGAAGAATTAGGTGAGAAGTTAAATTTTCTTGGATTTGAGGTGAAGAATATGGAGCTATTTGAAGAAGATGTGATCTTAGACTTAGAAATAACCTCTAATCGAGGAGATTGTCTATCTTTATTAGGAATAGCCAGAGAAATATCTGCTTTAACCGGGAAAAATTTACATTCTTCTCCCTATGATAGAGAAATAATAGAAGGAGAGAGTCTTTTCCAGGTAGAAATAAAAGACATAGAGCTTTGTCCTTATTATAGTGCCTGTTTAATAAAAAATGTGAAGGTAGCTTCTTCTCCTTTATGGTTGCAAAAGGAAATTTTAATTTCAAGAGGAAAACCCGTTAATAATGTTGTAGATGTTACTAATTATGTATTGTGGGAGACTGGTCAACCTTTGCATTCTTTTGATTATTCTTCTTTATCTGGAGAAAAGGTAATAGTACGTAAAGCCAAAGAAGGAGAAATTTTAGTTACTCTGGATGATATAGAGAGGAAGCTGAATAAAGATATGCTGGTTATTGCCGATGAAAAGAAGGCTATTGCCCTGGCGGGAATTATTGGAGGAAAAGGGACTCAAATAGAGGATTATACTCGCGATATTCTTTTAGAATCAGCTTATTTTAATCCTGTTTCTATTCGAAAAACCTCTCAGAGAATGGATATTACTACAGAAGCTTCTTACAGGTTTGAAAGAGGAGTAGATCCCCGGGGAGCTAGAAAAGCTTTAAAAAGGGCTGCTTATCTTTTTCAAAAGATAGCTAAAGGAAGAATAGCAGGAAAGGTAATGGAAGCTGGAAAGTTACCCCCTGAAAGGAAGTGGGTTTCTTTTCATGCTTTAAAAGTTAATCAGATTATAGGCAAAGAAATTTCTCCGTTACAAATAAAGAAAGTTTTCCATAATCTTCAATTTGAAGTGGAAGAGAAAGAAGATAAATGGATAATAGGGATTCCCTCTTTTCGAAAAGATATTGATAGAGAGATAGATCTTATTGAAGAAGTAGTTAGATTTTATGGATACGATAAGATCCCGGTAACTCTCCCTTCTTTGGGGAAAGGAATGCCTTGTGAAAATTTAGAAGAAAGATTAAGGGAGAAAATAAGAGAAGTTTTAAAAGGACTGGGTTTTTATGAAGTAATAGGAGTAAGTTTAGAAGAAGAAGCGACTTTCAGGAAAGCAAATTTACCCCTGAGCGAGGGTATCAAGTTAAAGAATCCTATGTCTATTCAACAAAGTATTTTAAGTACGCATCTTTTTCCTCATTTATTGAGGATTGCTTTATATAATTTAAATCAGGGAACAGAGGAACTACGGATTTTTGAATTGGGGAATGTCTTTGAAAAAAATGGTATTTCCCGGGAGAAAATTTTTTTAAGTAGTTTAATTATGGAAAAGAAATTTGATTTTTCCTTATTAAAGGGAATAGGAGAAATTTTATTAGAAGAGTTAGCCGTAGATAATGTAGATTTTTCTTTTTGTAATTACTCTTATCTTTCTTTGAACGAGAGGGCGATAATAAAGAAAAATAATATTACTCTGGGTGTGTTAGGTAAACTTGAGAGGAAAGTTACGGAGAGTTTTGAACTCCCTTCTTATATTTATTTGTTGGAGTTTAATCTTTCTAATCTTTTTCCCTTTTGTAAATCACGGAGAAAGGTTAAGTCTTTGCCAAAGTTTCCTTTTATTCGCCGCGATTTGTCCCTTCTTGTTAGAAAGGAAATTTTTACAGAAGAGGTAAGGAGACTTATTTTTGAACAAGGAGAAGAGTTAGAGAGAGTAGAATTTTTTGATCTTTATCAGGGAGGATCTGTTCCTTCGGATTGGAAAAGTCTTGCTTGTTCTCTTTTTTTCCGTGCAGCGGATAGAACTTTGAGAGACGAAGAAGTAAATAAAATTCAGGAAAAGATTATAAATTCGTTAAAAGAGAAGATGGGGATTTATCTAAGAGGAGAAGAGTAAATTTCCGCGGAGAAAATTCGGTTATTTGACTTAAAATGAAGATGTGGTATAATTTATTTTGCGTTTTTAGAAGGAGTTGACAAAAAAAGATAATATGATAGAAATAATATAAAACTGGTAAAAGAAAAAATTTGAGGAGAAAAAAATGAAGGGGTATGTTTATTTTTTTGCAAAAAATAAGGCTAAAGGTTCGGCTAAGATGAAGAATATCTTAGGAGGTAAAGGAGCTAATCTGGCAGAAATGGCTAATCTTGGTATTCCTGTGCCTCCAGGATTTACTATAGGTACAGAAGTATGTATTTATTATACAAAGATAGGAAAATATCCCAATAGTTTAATAGAGGAAATTAAGGAAAATTTAAATAAGGTAGAGAAAGAAACTGGAAAAAAATTTGGTGATCCCGAAAATCCTTTATTAGTATCTGTACGTTCTGGTGCAAGAATTTCTATGCCCGGAATGATGGATACTGTACTTAATATAGGTCTTAATAATGCAACTATGAAAGGATTAATTAATCAGACTAAAAATGAACGTTTTGTTTATGATGCTTATCGCAGACTTATTCAAATGTTTGGTAATGTGGTTTTAGGAATAGATGGAAGAAAATTTGAAGAAATAATGGAAGAAAAGAAAAAAGATAAAGCCGTTAAGAATGATGTAGATCTTGGGGCAAGCGAACTTAAAGAATTAGCGGAAGAGTTTAAAGTCTTAATAAAAAGAGAAAAACAAAGAGAGTTTCCGGAAGACCCCTACGAGCAGCTGAATATGGCAAGAGATGCTGTTTTTGCTTCCTGGAATAATAAAAGAGCTATTAGTTATCGTAGAATTAATAAAATTTCAGACGATTGGGGAACAGCAGTTAATGTTCAGACTATGGTTTTTGGGAATATAGGCAATGATTCAGGGACAGGTGTGGGATTTACTCGAAATCCCTCAACCGGAGAGAAAATTCTTTATGGTGAGTATTTACTTAATGCTCAGGGAGAAGATGTAGTGGCCGGTATAAGAACTCCCAAACCTTTATTGGAATTAAAGAAAGAAATGCCCGAGGTTTACAAAGAATTATTGAGCATCACTCAAAGATTAGAGAAGCATTATAGAGATGTTCAGGATTTTGAATTTACTATAGAGAAAGGTAATCTTTATTTTTTACAAACACGAACAGGTAAACGTACTGCTCAGGCAGCGGCGAAAATAGCCTGTGATATGGTTAAAGAGGGATTAATTAGTCAGGAAGAAGCTTTAATGCGTATAGAACCTGAGCAATTAAACCAATTACTTCATCGACGTATTGATCCCCACGCAGAAGTTGAAGTTTTAGCAAGAGGACTTCCTGCTTCTCCTGGAGCAGCTACCGGGATAATAGCTTTTACTGCAGATAGAGCAGTAGAGTTAAGTAAAGACGGAGAAAGAGTAATTCTTGTTCGTCAGGAAACCTCTCCAGAAGATATTCATGGGATGGCAGTTGCCCAGGGGATTCTTACCTCTAGAGGGGGGATGACATCTCACGCAGCTGTGGTAGCAAGAGGGATGGGTAAGTGTTGTGTAGCTGGTTGCGAAGAGATAAAAGTAGATGAAAAAGAAGGAAGACTTGAGGTAAAAAAATTTGTTCTTAAAGAAGGTGATTTTATTACTTTAGATGGAAGCATTGGAAGAGTAATAAAAGGTAAAGTTCCTACTATTGAACCGCAGTTAAGCGAAGATTTTGAAGAACTTATGAAATGGGCAGATGAAGTAAGAACTCTAGGAGTTAGGGCTAATGCAGATACTCCTGAAGATGCCAGGATAGCTCGTCAGATGGGAGCTCATGGAATAGGTCTTTGCCGAACTGAGCATATGTTCTTTGGAGAAGATAGACTTCCTTTTGTGCAAAAGATGATTATGGCTAAAGATACAAACGAGCGGAAAAGAGCAGCTGAAAAATTAGAGCCCATACAAAAAGAAGACTTTAAAGGAATTTTTGAAGAGATGGAAGGTTTCCCGGTTATCATTCGTTTGCTCGATCCTCCTTTACATGAATTTTTACCTAATTACGAGGATTTGCTATTAGAAATTGAGAGATTACATTTTGAGAAAGGTAAAGAAGAGGAAATAAAAGAGAAAGAGAAGGTTTTGCGTCGGGTGATAGATTTACGAGAGATGAATCCTATGCTGGGACATCGAGGATGTAGATTGGGAATTACTTTCCCTGAAGTTTATGATATGCAGGTAAGAGCTGTTTTCGAGGCTGCTGCAGAGTTAATTAAAGAAAGAAGAAAAGTTTATCCGGAAATTATGATTCCTCTGGTTGCTAACGAGAAAGAGTTATCTATTCTTCGAACACGGGTAATAGAAGTAGCTAAAGAAGTAATGAGAAGAGAAAAGGTTGAATTTGAGTATAAAGTAGGAACAATGATAGAGCTTCCACGGGCTGCTCTTTGTGCTGATAAAATTGCTCAAGAAGCGGATTTTTTCTCTTTTGGTACAAATGATTTAACTCAAACTACTTTTGGTTTCAGTAGAGATGATGCAGAAGGGAAATTTATTCCTATATATATGGAAAGAAAAATTCTCAATGAAGATCCTTTTCAAGTATTGGATCAGGAAGGAGTAGGCCAACTGGTAAGGATGGGAACAGAGAAAGGACGGAGTGTAAAAAAGGATTTAGAGGTAGGTATTTGTGGAGAACATGGAGGAGAGTCTTCTTCAGTTAAATTTTGCCACCGTGTAGGAATGAATTATGTGAGTTGTTCTCCTTATAGAGTACCTATTGCTCGTCTGTCAGCAGCTCAAGCGAAATTAGAAGAAAAGAGGTAGTAAAATGAGTATAATTACGCAGGGAATACTTATAATTGCAGGAATATTAGCATTAGGCTCGTTTTTAACCTGGTTAGGTTTTCGGATAAAAAGTTTTAAGGCAATCCCTTTTGTAATAGGAATTCTACTTTTAATATGGGGAATTTACTTAGTATTTGATTTTCTAAGTTGTTTATAATTCACTTGGGGTGGCCGTGAGGCTTGAGAGCACCTACGTTTATGTTCTGCGGTAGCCGCAGGCCTTAGCCTGCGATGCCCAGGTAATGGGGAGGTGCCAGAGTGGCCAAATGGGGCGGGCTGTAAACCCGTTGGTGTTGCCTACGATGGTTCGAATCCATCCCTCCCCACTATTTAGTTATTAGTGATTAGATGTTAGTTGGTAGAGAAAGTGAATATATTTTAAACTATGGACTAATTACTGATTACTATTAACTGCTGAATTTTGCGAGAGCAAAATTCAGCATTGCCCATGTAGCTCAGAGGTAGAGCGCATCCTTGGTAAGGATGAGGTCACCGGTTCAAGCCCGGTCGTGGGCTTTCTTTAGTGTTCTTAGCAATTATTTTTTCTTGATCTCTATAGGAGAGTATTAAACTTTAGAAGGTTTGGACAAGTATTGAGGGAAAGCCCGAAGTTTTTTTTGAATTAAGAAGGAGGAGAAAAATGGCGCGAGAAAAATTTGTACGAACAAAACCGCATGTTAATATTGGAACTATTGGACATGTTGATCATGGTAAGACTACTCTTACGGCAGCTATTACAAAAATTCTTGCTAAAAAAAACTTAGCTAAAGCCAAAAGTGTAGATGAAATTGATAATGCTCCTGAAGAAAAAGAGCGGGGTTTAACCATTGCTATTTATCATGCTGAATACGAAACAGAAAAAAGGCATTATGCTCATATAGATTGCCCGGGACATGCAGATTATATTAAGAATATGATTACAGGAGCGGCACAGATGGATGGAGCTATTTTGGTAGTCTCAGCAGCTGACAGTGTTATGCCTCAGACAAGGGAACATATTCTTCTGGCTCGTCAGGTAAATGTTCCTGCAATTGTAGTTTTCTTAAATAAAGTTGATCAGGTAGAAGATAAGGAACTGTTGGAGTTAGTTGAGTTAGAGGTTCGAGAACTTCTTTCCAAGTATGAATTTCCAGGAGATGAAATTCCCGTAATTGCCGGTTCAGCTCTTGAAGCTTTAAATTGTGGCTGTGGAAAAGAAGATTGTCCAAAATGTGGACCTGTACTTAAGTTACTTAAAGCTGTTGATGACTACATTCCTGAGCCTAAGAGAGAAATAGAGAAGCCTTTTTTATTAGCCATAGAGGATATTTTCACTATTACCGGAAGAGGAACAGTAGTTACCGGAAGAATGGAAAGGGGGAAGGTTAAAGTAGGCGATCCTGTAGAAATAGTAGGAATGTCTAAGGAAGTAAGAAAAACAGTAGCTACAGGGGTGGAGATGTTCAGGAAGACTTTAGATGAAGCTCAAGCAGGGGATAATATTGGTGTGCTTTTGCGAGGAGTGGAAAAAAATGAAGTAGAGAGAGGCCAGGTTTTAGCTGCTCCTAAAAGTATTACTCCGCATACTAAATTTGAGGCACAAACATATATTTTAAACAAAGAAGAAGGTGGACGGCATACTCCCTTCTTTGAGGGTTATCGTCCTCAGTTTTATTTTCGGACTACAGATGTAACTGGGGATATTTCCCTCCCTGAGGGAGTAGAAATGGTTATGCCAGGAGATAATTTAAGACTTACAGCAAAACTTATTATTCCTATAGCAATGGAAGAAGGGCTAAGATTTGCTATAAGAGAAGGTGGTCACACTGTGGGAGCAGGAGTTGTAAGTAAGATAATTGAATAGAAGAGGAAAATGGTCCAAATATTAGTTACCCTTGTCTGTAGTCAATGCAAGAGAAGAAATTACACAACTACTCGGAGTAAAAAAAATCCTTCTCTATCTTTAAAAAAATATTGTAAATTTTGTAGGAAGCATACTCTTCATAAGGAAAAATAGGTCCGTAGCTCAATTGGTTAGAGCATCGGATTCCAAATCCGGTGGTTGCGGGTTCGAGTCCTGCCGGGCCTGCCTTCATTTAAGCAATTGGATAATTTGTAATATGGGGTTCGCTTATTACTGGTTCATTCTTTTCGTGATGCAAATAAGTAAGGAAGATAAAATTTTATGGCAAACAAAGCAGTTAATTTTTTAAGAGCAGTAAAGGGAGAAATAGGAAAGATTACCTGGCCAAATAGATCTGAAATTATAAAATCTACGATTATAGTTTTAATAGTAATCATTCTTTTCGGTTTAATGATTGGAGGGATTGATATTGGTGTCTTTCAAATTCTAAGGTTTTTCCTCGGGATTGGTTAAAAAATGGTATTTATTTAGCCACGAATGAACACGAAGAAAAGTGAAATTTTGTTCAAAGATTTATTATATAAAATAGATTGTTAAATAATTATTCGTGATAATTAGTGATAATTGGTGGCTGAATGGTAACGGTTGAAAAATGAGCGAAGAAAAAAATGAAAAAAAATGGTATGCTCTGCATATTTATGCAGGGCAGGAAGAAAAGGTAAAGACAAATCTTGAACAGAGAATTGAATCTTTTGGGATGGGGAATAAGATTACGCGTATACTTATTCCCAAAGAGAAAATAGCTGAAGTGAGGAATGGGAAGAGAAGGATTTATAGAAGGAAATTTTTCCCGGGCTATATATTAATTCAAGCAGATTTGACCGATGAAAGTAAGTACGTGATCAGGGGAACTCCCGGAGTTGCCGGATTTATAGGTTCTCATAATAAACCTATTCCTCTGGATGAGAAAGAGGTAGGCAATATTGAGTACCGTGTAGGGATTCTGGAGAAGAAGCCTCGAGCTGGAGCAAGTTTTGAAATAGGAGAAAATATCCGTATTACAAGGGGTCCTTTTGCTAACTTTCAGGGGGAAGTAATTGGGGTCAATTCTCATCAACAGAGACTGAAAGTGTTAGTTTCTATATTTGGCAGAGAGACTCCTATGGAATTAGAATATATAGATGTGGAGAAACTTTAATGCCTCAAAAACAAATTAAAGCTCGTATTAAACTTCAAATTATGGCGGGTAAAGCTAACCCTGCTCCTCCAGTCGGACCGGCGTTAGGACAGCAAGGTGTTAATATAATGAATTTTTGTAAAGTATTTAATGAAAGGACCAAAGGGCAGGGGGATGTGGTTATTCCTGCAGTAATCACTGTTTACAAAGATAGATCCTTTACTTTTGAGCTAAAAACTCCACCCGCAGTTTTTTTAATCAAAAAAGCAGTAGGGATTGATAAAGGTTCGGGAGAACCTAACAAAAAAAAAGTGGGTAAGATAAAAAAAGAGGAGCTAAAGAAGATAGCGCAAATAAAACTTAAAGATTTAAATACAGATGACTTAGAAAAAGCGGTAAAGATTATAGAGGGAACTGCTAAAAATATGGGACTGGAGGTAGGAGACTAAATATGAGGAGAAGAGGGAAAAGATACTTTTTAATGAAGAAAAAGTTAGGGACGAAGAAAGAATGGACTCCTTTAGAAGCGCTAAAATTAATTAAAGAAATTTCTAATTGTAAATTCGAGGAGTCTGTAGAGGTGGCCATTGCTTTAAATATAGATTTAAAGAAAGGTAAAGAACGAGTTAGAGGAACAGTGATTCTTCCTCACGGCTCTGGAAGAAAAGTAAGGGTTTTAGTTTTTGCGACAGGAGAAAAAGCTGAAGAAGCGCGGAAGAAAGAAGCAGATTATATAGGAGGGGAAGATATAACAAAGAAAATTGAGGGAGGATGGTTGGATTTTGATGCGGTAGTTTCTACCCCTCAAATGATGAGAACAGTAGCAAAGTTAGGGCGAATTCTTGGCCCACGGGGTTTAATGCCTTCTCCTAAGGTGGGCACAGTTACTGAAAATCCTGCTCTTGCTGTAGAGGAATTGAAAAAGGGTAAGATCAATTACAGGAGTGATGCCACTGGAGTAGTACATACTTTAATAGGAAAAGTGAATTTTCCAGAGGAGTTTTTATTAGACAATTTCAAAACTATGTTAAAATCTATAATAAAAAATAAACCTTCTACAGCAAAGGGTAATTATATCCGGGGAATCCATTTTTCTTCTACAATGGGACCAGGAGTAAAAATAAGTTCGCCGCAAGCTTTAGGAGTATTATAAAATGAATTTGGAAACTAAAATTAAAAAAATAAAAGAGCTGAAAGAAAATATAGAGAAGAATAAGGTGATTTTTATAGTAAATTATTCGAGGCTCAAAGCTATTGAGCTTACTGAATTTCGTAAAAGATTGAAAGAAGCAAAAGCAAAATTCCTTATAGTTAAGAATACTTTAGCTTATCTTTCTGTAAAGGGAACAGATTTAGAAGAAATGGAGAAATTTTTCTCTGGACCTACAGGGATAATTTTTGTAAGGCAGGATCCTGCTGTAGCAAAAATAGTTAAGGGATTTCTTCAAGATCATCCTTATTTAAGCATTAAAGGGGGGATTTTTGAGAGAAGGATATTAAGCGAGAAGGAGGTAAAGAACTTAGGAGAATTACCTCCCAAAGAGGTTTTATTAATTCAATTTATAGCAGCAATAAACTTGCCATTGGTAAGATTGGTAAGTGTTTTAAATACTCCTTTAAAAAATTTGATTTTTTTAATGAAAGCAATTTTATCTAAGAAAGAAGAGGGAGGTTTATCTATGAGTGATAAAACATCCAATGTGATGAAAGAGAAAGTTAAAAGTAAACAGGTAAAACAAGGTAAGGATAAGAAGGAGGAAATTATAAAAGCTATTGAGGGGATGAATATTTTAGAGTTGTCGGAGCTGGTGAAAGGATTGGAAGATAAATTTGGAGTCCAAGCAGTAGTTCCTCAAGGAGTGGCGCAAGCTTCTCCTGTCGAAGAGAAAGCGAAAGAAGAAAAAACTGAGTTTGACGTGATACTCTCTGAGATAGGAAGTAAGAAAATTCAGGTAATCAAGGAAGTAAGAAAACTTACTACTCTGGGATTAAAAGAAGCCAAGGATTTAGTAGAACAAGCTCCCAAACCTATCAAGCAGAGTGTAAGCAAGGAAGAGGCTCTTAAGGTTAAAGAGACTCTGGAGGCAGCAGGAGCTAAAGTGGAGGTAAAGTAATAAAGAGGCGAGTAATGCAGAAAACAAAAAGAGTAATAGATTATAGCAGATATAAACCTGTATTAGATATTCCTAATCTTATAGAAATGCAACTCGTCTCTTTCAAGGAATTTTTGCAGAAAGATGTTTCTGCGAAAGAAAGAGAGAATAAAGGACTCCAGAGGATATTTGAGGAGGTATTTCCGGTAAAAAGTTATAATGGTAAATTAGTTTTGGAATTTGTAGAATATAATTTTTCCAAACCGCGGTATGATATGGAAAGATGCTATAAAGAGGAGCTTACTTACTCTCTTCCTCTGCATGTTAAGTTCCGTTTGCATAAAAAAGAAACAGGAGAAGTAGAAGAACAAGAAGTTTATTTTGAAGATTTACCTTTGATAACTGAGGAAGGGAGTTTTATTATTAATGGGGCTGATAGAGTAATAGTTAGCCAGCTTCAGCGTGCTCCCGGGATTTTTTTTAAGGAAAATATCTCCTCAAAGAACAAAGTTTCTTTCAAAATAAATGTTATTCCGGAAAGAGGAAGCTGGCTGGAGTTTGAAGTGAGAGAGGATCTTTTGTATATGCGAGTTAATAGAGGAAAAAGATTTTCGGCCACTTTATTCTTAAGAGCCTTCGGTGGAACTCCAGGGAAAGTTCTTAAGGAGTTTCCTTATCCTGAAGATAGAGAAATTCTAAAAAGAAGTTTTGAAATTGACGAAGTGGATTCTCAGGAAGATATTTTTCTTAAGCTTTATCAAAAACTTAGACCAGGACGACCTCTTGTTTTTGAATCTACAGAAGAGGTATTTAAAAAAACTTTCCAGGATACTCGTAGATATGATTTAGGAAAAACAGGAAGGTTCCAACTTAATAAAGAGCTAAATCTTGATATTGATATAGAAAGCGGTGTTCTTCATTTAGAAGATATAATAGGGATTATAAAGTATTTATTTGCATTAGATAGAGAGCGAAGAGAGGTAAAAAGTTTAGATCATCTTTCTTATAAAAGAGTAAGGAGAGTAGGAGATCTTTTAGCTGAACAATTTCGGATAGGATTGACTTATCTTTCAAAGATAATTCAGCAGCGGATGAGTATTCAGGATCCAGCTACGGTTACTCCCCGCTCCTTAGTGGTTACCCGAGTAGTGAAAAAAGTTATAAATAGTTTTTTTAACACAGGTTCACTTTCTCAATATTTGGATCAGACTAATCCCTTATCAGAATTAACCCATAAGCGTAGATTATCCTCTCTGGGGCCAGGAGGTTTATCCCGAGTTCAAGCTAAAGAGGAGGTAAGAGATGTACATTATACTTATTACGGGAGAATCTGTCCTATAGAGACTCCCGAGGGACAAAACATTGGTTTACTCATCTCTTTAGCTACTTATGCCCGCATAAACAAATTAGGATTTTTAGAAGCTCCTTACAGAAAAATAGAGAAGGGAAGAGCTATGGAGGAGGTTATATATCTTGATGCCCGAGAGGAAGATAATTATTATATTGCTGGGATTGATGCTCTAGATAACGAAGGAAAGTTTGTAGAGCCAGAAGTAAGAGTTGCCTATAGAGGAGAAATTGTTACCATTCCTCAAGAGAAGGTAGACTTTGTGGATATATCTCCTAAAGAGATCGTGAGTGTTACTACTTCTTTAATTCCTTTCTTAGAGAATGATGCTGCTAATAGGGCACTTATGGGTTCAAATATGCAGCGTCAGGCTGTCCCCTTGGAGAATCCAGATGTTCCCTTAATTAAGACAGGAACAGAAAAAAAGATAGCAGAAGATTCTTTGAGAGCTATAAGAGCAAAAAGAGGAGGAAGGGTTACTTTTGCAGATGCTTCCAGAGTAAAGATAAAAACTTCTGAGGGAATAGATGAATACAGATTAGTGAAATTCCAACGTTCTAATCAGCGTACCTGCATAAATCAAAGATCTTTGGTTAACAAAGGGGAAGAGGTAAAAAAGGGAGAATTTATAGCCGATGGCCCAGCTATTCATAATGGAGAATTAGCTCTGGGAAGAAATATTCTGGTAGCTTTTATGCCCTGGGAAGGATATAATTTTCAGGATGCAATTTTAATTAGTGAAAAATTGGTAAAAGAAGATGTTTTCACCTCTATTCATGTTGAAGAATTTCAAGTAGAGGCGAAAGAACTTAAATCGGGAGCAGAGGAGATAACCAGTGATATTCCTAATGTAGAGGAATTTGCGCTCAGAAATTTGGACGAGGAAGGAATTATTCGCATAGGCGCGGAAGTAAAATCGGGAGATATTCTGGTAGGTAAAGTAACTCCTCAGGTAGAGGTGAAGCTTACACCTGAAGAGAGACTTTTGCGGAGTATTTTCGGAGAAAAGGTTCAGAAAGTTAAGGATAATTCTTTAAGAGTTCCTCATGGTATTGAGGGAAAAGTAATTAGAGTTAAAGCATTTTCTCAGGAGGATAATGATAATTTACCTCTAAGTGTGAAGAAGAGGGTAAAAGTTCATGTAGCGATTCGCCGAAAAGTCAGAGTAGGAGATAAGATGTGTGGCCGTCATGGGAATAAAGGAGTAGTAGGAAAAATACTTGCAGAAGAAGATATGCCTTATCTTCCTGATGGAACTCCTGTAGAGATTTTATTAAGTCCTCTGGGAGTTCCCTCTCGGATGAATGTAGGACAGGTTTTAGAGACCCACATGGGATGGGTAGCCAAAACACTGGGGGTAGAAATAATTACCCCGGTTTTCGAGGGACCTAAAGAGAAAGAAATAACTGAACTTTTAAAAAAGACTTCTCTTCCAGAATCTGGAAAGATTACTCTTTATGATGGTCGAACTGGTAACCCTTTTCCTGAGCCTATAGCTGTGGGTTATATGTATATGATGAAATTAGTTCATTTAGCCGAAGAGAAAATCCATGCTCGTTCTACAGGACCATATGCTTTGGTTACTCAGCAACCATTAGGAGGAAAGTCTCGAGAAGGAGGACAAAGATTTGGGGAGATGGAAGTATGGGCCCTGGAGGGATATGGAGCAGCTTATACTTTGCAGGAGATGCTTACCAGTAAGTCAGATGATTTGCAAGCAAGAACCAATCTTCATGAGCAAATAATAAAAGGTGAGAACTTTTTAGTTACTCATATACCGGAATCTTTTAAAGTTTTAGTTAAGGAATTGCAAGCCCTGGGTTTAAATTTAGAATTCTATAAAGATGGAAAAAAGTTTACCATTCAAGATATGGAAAAAGAGGATAAAGGAGGTGATAAAATTGTGGGAGATGAATGATATTAATAAAATTAAGATAAGATTAGCTTCTCCCGAGGAAATATTAAGATGGTCTCATGGAGAGGTAAGAAAAACAGATACTATTAATTATCGAACTTTTAGACCAGAAAGAGGGGGACTATTTTGTGAACAAATTTTCGGACCCACCAAGAGTTATGAATGTTCTTGTGGTAAATATAGAAAAATGAAGTATAAAGGAATTATCTGTGAGCGATGTGGGGTGGAGGTTACTTCTTCAAGAGTTAGACGGGAAAGAATGGGACATATTTCTTTGGCTACTCCTGCAGCTCACATCTGGTATACTCAAAAATATCTTCCCTTTTTATTAGGTATTAAAAGTGAAGAATTAGAAAGGGTAATTTATTTTGTAAATTACATAGTAATCAATCCCGGGAAACTACCTTTAGAACAAATGCAGCTCCTTGATGAAGAAGAGTATCAGGCTTATATAGAGGAGTATGGAAAGGATTCTTTCCAGGCAGAGATGGGAGCAGAAGCTATTTTAAAGATTTTGCAGGGAATGAAACTTGAGGAATTGAGACAAACTTTGAGGGAAGAGCTTCTTCAAAAAAGAACCCAGGGGAAGAGGGCTAAATTGTGTAAACGCATGGAAGTGGTAGAGAGTTTCCTGACATCGGGTAATAAACCAGAATGGATGATTTTGAGAGTTATTCCTGTTATTCCACCTGATTTTAGACCTATGGTTCAACTTGAAAGTGGGATTTTCGCTAATTCAGATTTAAATGATTTATACAGACGTATCATTAATCGCAATAATCGTCTTAAATATTTATTGGAAATAGATGCCCCTCAGATAATTATTCGCAATGAAAAGAAGATGCTTCAACAATCAGTAGATGCACTTTTTGAGAATGAAAAACTTTCTCAATCCATATTGGGAGCTGGTAAAAGACCTCTTAAGTCTTTAAGTGAGGTTCTTAAAGGGAAAGAAGGGAGATTTCGACAAAATTTATTAGGGAAAAGAGTTGATTATTCGGGAAGAGCAACTATTGTTCCCGGTCCGGAGTTAAAGATCTATGAGTGTGGCCTGCCAAAAGAAATGGCTCTGGAGCTTTTCCGTCCTTTTGTTATTGGGGAAATTATGCGGCATAATAAAGCAGAGACTATTAAAGGGGCAAATGACATGATAGAAAAAGGGGTGCCCTTTGTCTGGGAAGTATTAGAGGAAATAGTTAAAGACCATCCTATCCTTCTTAATCGTGCGCCTACTTTACATCGATTGGGAATACAGGCTTTCCAGCCTGTTTTAATAGAAAGTAGTGCCATCCAGCTTCATCCACTGGTGTGTTCTGCTTTTAATGCTGATTTCGATGGGGATACTATGGCTGTTCATCTTCCCTTATCTTATGAGGCGCAACTTGAGGCTCGTCTATTAATGTTATCCAGCAACAATCTTCTTTCTCCTGCTAATGGGGAGCCTATAGTAACCCCCACTGAAGATATTACTGTAGGGTGCTATTATTTGACTGTAGAGAGGGATGGGGGTGAAGAAGAAAAATTTTTTTCCTCTCCCGAAGAAGTTTCTCTTGCTTATGAATTAGGAAAAGTAAAACTTCATCAGAAGATAAAAGTGAGGTGGAATGGAAAATGGATTGAGACTACACCCGGAAGAGTAATTTTTAATCAGATTTTTCCTGAGGGAATGGAGTTTGAGAATCGTGAAGTAGACAAGAAAGTCTTATCTGATATTTTGAGTAAAGTCTGGCAGAAATACGGTAATGACATTACTATCAATGTTTTGGATGAAGTAAAAAAGGTAGGATTCACCTATGCTACCCAATCCGGTTTAACCTTATCTATGTCAGATATACCCGATGTTCCAGAAAAAGAAAGAATTCTTAAGGAAGCAGAGGACGAGGTAGAAGGGTTTCGGCTTCTTGCAGAAGAAGGAGATAGTAGCGAAGAAGAGAGATATATTGATAGTATTGATGTTTGGATGAGAACAGTAGAATTAATGGAAGCAAAAGTATTACACCACCTTTCTTTAAATCCTTTCAATTCCCTTCTTATGATGTGGAAATCAGGAGCTCGTGGGACCAAGGAGCAACTTTGCCAGATAGTGGGAATGAGGGGATTAATGTCAATGTCTGTAAGAGAAACTTATCGCCGAGAGCTCTGGGATGAAGCGTTCCGAAAAGAATTAAATATTTCTCCTCAGATAATTCGTCAGTATTTTTATCCTGTTCCCGGAGGAAAATTGAAGGGAAGAATTGCAGAAGAACCTATTCGATCCAGTTTTAAGGAAGGGCTCAGTCCTATAGAATATTTTTTCTCTACTTCTGGGGGAAGAAAAGGCTTGGTGGATACAGCTTTAAAGACCGCTTACGCAGGTTATCTCACGCGAAAGCTGGTAGCAGTAGCTCAAGATATTATTGTTACAGAAGAAGATTGTGGAACCCTGGACGGGTTTTTTATGGGACCCTTAATTCATGAAGGGGAAATATTGGAATCTCTCCGGAAGAGAATAGTAGGGAGAGTGACTGCCTCTCCAGTGATAGATCCCTCCACCGGAAAGGTAATTATAGAAGTGAATAAAGAGATTACAGAAGAAATAGCTGGAAAAATAGAAAAAGCAGGGATAGAAAAAGTTAAAATTCGTTCTCCTTTAACCTGTCAGAGTGATTGGGGGATATGCCAGAGGTGTTATGGACGGGATTTATCTACTCATAAAATGGTAAATTTAGGAGAAGCAGTAGGAGTAGTAGCCGCTCAGTCCATTGGAGAACCAGGAACTCAGCTTACTTTACGCACTTTTCATACAGGAGGGATATTTCATAAAGGAGGAGATATTCCTCAAGGTCTTCCTCAGGTAACAAAATTATTTGAACCCCGAAGGCAAAATTTATCTTCCAGGGGAGTTATTAGACAACGTTCTGGAGAAGAAGCTCTTATAAGTGAGATAGAGGGAAGAGTAACTATAGAAAAGGGGAAAGGACGATCTTTAGTAAAGATTAAGGGAAAAGATAATAAAGAAGTTGTTTATGAGGTAGGTGAAGAAACTTTGGTTTCTGATAATAAGGTAATAAAGGCGGGAGAAAAAATAGTTGATGGATATATAAGCCCTCGTGTGCTATTAAGAATAAAAGGTATCCGGGCGGTTGAAGAACATTTAATTAATCAAGCTCAGGAAATTTATTTTCTTCAAGGAGCGAATATTAATATCAAACATTTTGAAATAATTGTAAGGCAAATGATGAGAAAAGTGGAAATAGCGGATCCTGGAGATACAGATTATTTGCCCGGAGAAGAGGTGGACAGAAAAGAATTTGAGGAGACTAATAGAAAAGTAAAGGAAACAGGAGGACATCCGGCTACAGTAGGTCCTGTGCTTTTAGCTATACCTAAAGCTGCTCAGGAGGATAAGAAAAGCTTTCTTTCGGCTGCTTCTTTTCAAAGGACAAAGCAAGTTCTTGCTGGAGCGGCTATTTATGGACAGGTAGATTTGTTGAAAAGTTTAAAGGGGAATGTAGTTGTAGGAAAGTTAGTTCCAGCAGGGACAGGGTTTAACCTAAATAGGGGAATTTAAAAATGCCTACTATAAATCAATTATTAAAAAAAGGACGTAAAAGACTTAAGAAGAAGAAAAAGAGCCGTGCTCTGGAAGGACATCCCCAGAAGAAAGGTGTTTGTGTAAGTGTGCGAACTCTTACTCCCAAAAAGCCCAATTCTGCTTTGAGAAAAGTAGCCAGAGTAAGATTATCCAATGGTAAGACAGTGACTGCTTATATTCCGGGAGAGGGACATAATTTACAAGAACACTCTATTGTTTTAGTAAGAGGGGGGAGAGTAAAGGATCTTCCAGGAGTTAAGTATCACATTATTCGGGGGAGTCTAGATACCGCGGGAGTGGAAGGAAGAAAACAAGCTCGTTCCAGGTACGGAAAGAAGAAGGAAGGATAATTTGATGGGAGGTTTCTGTGGCCAGACGAAGATTAGCTAAAAAGAGAAAGATTTCTCCTGATACTTTTTATAAGAGCAGGGTAGTAGCTAAACTTATTAATAGGTTGATGAATGATGGGAAAAAGAGTAAAGCAGAGTTCATATGCTATGAGTGTTTTAAAATTGTTGAAAAAAAATTAAAGAAGAATTCTCTGGAGGTTTTTCTTGCTGCTCTGGAAAATGTTAAACCGATTCTTGAGGTTCGCTCTCGGCGTGTAGGAGGAGCTACTTATCAAGTGCCGGCAGAAGTAAGGCTCGAGAGGCAGGAAATGTTAGCTTTAAAGTGGATGATTACATTTGCCCATCAGAGAAAAGGTAAGTCTATGGAAGAAAAATTAGCTGAAGAAATTATAGCTGCTTTTAAAGGAGAAGGTTTGGCAATAAAAAGGAGAGAAGATACTCATCGTATGGCAGAGGCTAATAGAGCTTTTGCCCATTATCGGTGGTGAATAAAAATGGAATATTTACGAAATATAAGAAATATTGGGATAGTGGCTCATATAGATGCTGGTAAAACTACGACTACTGAACGTATTCTTTATTATACGGGTAAAACTCACCGGGTAGGAGAAGTAGATGAGGGAACAGCGGTGATGGACTGGATGGAACAGGAGAAAGAGAGGGGGATTACGATAACTTCTGCGGCTACTACCTGTTTTTGGAAAAATCATTGTATTAATATTATAGATACTCCGGGACATGTAGATTTTACTGTAGAAGTGGAAAGAGCCTTGAGAGTTTTAGATGGAGTAGTAGTGATTTTTTGTGGAGTAGAAGGCATAGAACCTCAATCAGAGACAGTATGGCGACAGGCTGATCGTTACCATATTCCCCGAATAGCCTTTGTGAATAAATTAGATAGAATAGGAGCAAATTTTTATGGAATTATAGAGGAGATAAAGGAAAAGTTTGATATTTTTCCTCTTCCTTTACAGATTCCCATAGGGGAGGGAAAAGATTTTAGAGGGATAGTGGATTTAGTGAAAAAGAAAGTTTTAATCTGGGAGGGAGACACTCCCGATGCTCCCATTCACGAAGAAGAAATTCCTCCTTATCTTAAAAATAATTTTTTACATTTTTATGATAATTTAGTGGAAAAAGTCTCAGAGAGTGATGAAAAACTCCTGGAAGAATTTTTAGAGAAGGGAGATTTAAAAGAGGGAGAAATAAAAAAGGGGATAAGAGCAATGACTCTTGATAATAAAGTAGCGCCTATTTTTTGTGGAAGTTCTTTAAGAAACAAGGGAATTCGCCCTTTGTTAGATGCTGTCGTCGATTATCTTCCTTCTCCTTTAGATATTTCTCCAGCCGAAGGGTTAAATCCTTTTAGTAAAAAAAAGGAAAAAAAGATTTCTTCACCTGAGAGCCCTTTTTCTGCACTGGCTTTTAAAACAGTAACCGATCCTTATGTGGGAAAATTAAATTATATTAGAGTTTATTCCGGGAAAATTGGAGCTGGTTGTTCTATTTATAATGCTACTAAAGATCAAAAAGAGAGAGTATCAAGAATTCTAGAGATGTATGCTAATTATCGGGAAGAAAAGAAAGAGCTTCGTGCCGGAGAGATAGGGGCAATTCTGGGACCAAGAAATATAAGCACAGGTGATTCTTTATGCGATAAAGAAAATCCTGTAATTTTTGGAGGGATGAAGTTTGCTGATCCGGTTATCTCTGTAGCTATTGAACCTAAGGCCAAGACAGATGAAAATAAACTAATCTTTTCTTTGAGTAAATTAGGTGATGAAGATCCTACTTTTAAATTTTCTGAGGATAAAGACGTAGGGCAGATAATAATCTGGGGAATGGGTCATCTTCATCTGGAAATCGTTATAGAGAGACTGTGGCGGGAATTTAATGTAAAAGTAAGAGTAGGTAAACCCCAGGTAGCCTATAGAGAAAGTGTAGGAAAGAAAACTCGGGCGCGGGGGCAGTACATTCGTCAAAGTGGGGGGAGAGGGCAATACGGAGATGTATGGCTTGAAGTAGAACCGGCAGGTGAGAAAGAAGAACTATTTGTAGACAAAACTAAAGGAGGAGTTGTCCCCAGGGAATTTACTCCCGCTATAAAGAAGGGAGTAGAGGAAGCAATGACAAATGGTATAATTAAAGGATATCCAGTAGTAGGAGTCAAAGTTACCCTAATAGGAGGTTCTTATCATCCTGTAGATTCTTCGGAAATTGCTTTTAAAACAGCCGCTTTCATTGCTTTTAGAAAAGCTTTTGAGAATGCTGAACCCTATCTTTTAGAGCCGATAATGAAAGTGAGAATAAAGACTCCTCAAAGTTTTGTAGGGGATGTAATAGGAGATATTACTGCTCGACGAGGTGAGATTTACGAAATGGAGACAAAAAAAGGAATTTGTTATTTGCATGCCTATATTCCTTTAACTGAATTATTCGGGTATGTGACGAGTCTACGTTCTCTAACTCAAGGAAGAGCTGTGCCTAATGTAGAGTTTTCTCATTACAAAAGATTACCTTCGTTGCTGAAAGAAAAAATTATTTAATAAAGTTATCAAACAGAGGGAAAGATGGCTAAAAAAAGAATTCGGATCCGTTTAAAAGCTTATGACCATAAAATATTGGATGACTCAGTAAAGAAAATTTTGGAGACCACAGAGAGGACAGGAGCAAAAATTTCTGGTCCCATCCCTTTACCTACAGAGATTTCCAGGTATACAGTTTTGCGGTCTCCCCATGTACACAAAGATTCTCGAGAGCAATTTGAACTCAGGGTTCATAAGAGGTTGATAGATATCTTAGAATCCAATCCTCGAACAATAGATGCTTTAATGGAGTTGAATCTTCCTATGGGGGTAAATATAGAGGTGAAGCTGTGAGAAGAAAAGCTATTTTGGGAAAGAAGTTGGAAATGACTCAGATTTTTGAAGGAAATAATATTGTGCCTGTAATTATAATTCAAGCAGGCCCTTGTAAGATAGTTCAGAAAAAAACTAAAGAGAAAGATGGCTATAATGCCATCCAGATAGGTTTTGAAGAAATAAAAGAAAGTAAACTTAATAAGCCAGAACTTGGACATTTTCAGAAGAATAAAATTCCTCCTTTAAGATATTTAAAAGAAGTAAGACTTGAGGATATTTCTCAAATTGTGGTGGGAGATGAGCTGAAAGTAAATATTTTTAAAAAGGGTGATTTAGTTAACATTAGCGGTATTTCAAAAGGAAAAGGATTCCAGGGAGTAGTCAAGAGGTATGGTTTTAAGGGTGGACCCGCTTCTCATGGGGCAAAACAATGGCATCGTCGCCCTGGCTCTATAGGAGCTTCAAGCGATCCTTCACGAGTTTTTAAAGGGAAAAAAATGCCTGGAAGAATGGGGAGAGAAAGAGTTACTGCTCGAAATCTTACCGTAGTGGATATAGATACAGAGAATAATCTTCTTTTAGTCAAGGGAAGTGCTCCCGGGACTAAAGGAAGGTTGCTATTAATAGAAGAAGCTTTGTAGAGAGGGATAATGAAAGTACCAGTTTACAATATGGGGAGAGAGAAAATAGCTACTATTGAGCTGAATAAAGATATATTTGAAGGAGAAGTTAAAAAGAATCTTCTTCACCTGGCACAGGTAGCTCATCAGAAAAACTGTCGTCAGGGAACAGCTTCTACCAAGAGACGTGGGGAAGTAAGTGGGGGAGGAAGGAAACCCTGGTCTCAAAAAGGAACAGGCAGAGCAAGAGTGGGTAGTATACGTTCGCCTCTCTGGGTAGGAGGAGGAGTATCTTTTGGTCCTAAACCCCGGAGTTTTGAATATCGTCTTCCACGAAAAGTAAAAAAAATTGCTCTAAAATCAAGTTTAAGGGAAAAACTCAAGAAACAGAGTTTATTGATCCTGAATAAAGTAGAAGTTAAAGAAGGAAAGACAAAAGAGATGGCAAAATTTCTTGATACTTTTTCTATACAGGGAAAGTGCTTATTAATAGTAGACAAATGGGATGAAAAGGTGAGAAGATCTTCTTCTAACTTAAAGAAGTTCTCTCTCTCTTTAGCTTCTATAGTCTCTGCTTATGATATTCTTTCTCATCCTTATGTGTTCTTAACTAAGGATTCTTTATCTATTCTTGAGGGGAGGTTGAAAGATGAATGAAGATCCTCGGGATATTATTCAGAGTCCTATAATTTCAGAGAAAAATACATACTTATTACAAAAAGAGAATAAATATGTTTTTAGAGTTCCTTTGAAAGTGAATAAAATTCAGATAAGAAATGCTGTAGAAGATTTGTTCAAAGTAAAGGTAGAAAAGGTAAGCACCATAAAGATCCATGGGAAAAAAAGAAAATGGCGAGGTCGAACAGTGGGAAAGACTTCCATTTATAAAAAGGCTATAGTTAAATTAAGAGAAGGAGAAACTATTAAGGAGTTAGAGATATAAAATGGCTACCACTATAAAGATTCGTAAACCTATCTCTCCTGGAAGACGGCACCAGAGCCAGAGCGGTTTCACAAAAATTACCAGGGAAAAACCGGAGAAAAGTCTTCTTCTTAGTTTAAAGAAGAAAGCAGGTAGAAATAATGGCGGAAGGGTTTGTATAAGGCATCGAGGGGGAGGAAGTAAAAGAAGGTATCGGATAATTGATTTTAAAAGAGATAAAGATAGTATCCCTGCACGAGTGGCTTCTATTGAATATGATCCCAATCGTTCAGCGAGAATCGCTCTTTTGCATTATATAGATGGAGAAAAAAGGTATATTATCGCGCCTTCGGAGTTAAGGGTAGGGGATGAGGTAATTTCTGGAGAGAATTCTTCTGTAGGAGTGGGTAATGCTTTACCTTTAAAAAAAATTCCAGAGGGAAGTTTTATTTATAATATTGAGTTAAAAAAGGGAAAAGGTGGGCAATTGGTGCGTTCAGCAGGAGCAAGCGCTCAACTTTTAAGTAAAGAAGGAAAATATGCCCAGATTAGACTTCCTTCAAGTGAAATTCGTTTGGTTCTTCTTGGATGTAAGGCTACTATAGGGCAGGTAGGGAATGCGGAGTATAGGAATATTCAGCTGGGTAAAGCTGGAAGAAGTAGATGGTTAGGGAGGCGTCCAAAAGTCCGTGGAGTAGCTATGAATCCTGTAGATCATCCCCATGGTGGAGGAGAAGACCGTGGTCATCTCGGAGGGCCACCAGTTACTCCCTGGGGTAGACCTATTAAGGGAACGAAGACACGAAAGAAAAGAAAATCCTCTAATTTTTTAATTATTAAAAGAAGGGGAAAAAAGTAAAATAAGGGGAGATAGGGATGAGTCGATCACTCAAAAAAGGTCCTTATATTGAAGAATCTTTGTTAAAAAAGTTTGAAAAAGTAAAGATTGAAGGTAAAAATAGTCTTATCAAGACATGGTCTCGTCGATCTATGATTATTCCTGATTTTGTGGGATACACTTTTGCAGTGCATAACGGGAGAGATTTTCATCATGTGTATATCACAGAAGATATGGTAGGACACAGACTGGGTGAGTTTGCTCTCACCCGGAAGTTTGACCGTCATGGATCTCGAGGGAAAAGAACTATTTCTCCTAAGTAATGTATTAGAAATCATAAAAAGAGGGTATCTATTTAGCCACGAATGGACACGAATGAGCACAAAGAAAAGTGAAGTTTTGTTCAAAGATTTATTATATAAAATAAATTGTTAAATAATTATTCGTGATAATTAGTGATAATTAGTGGCTGAATAGTCACAAAAGAGGTAAGAATGGAAGAATCAAAAGCAATAGCAAAATATGTTCGAATTTCTTCACTTAAAGTAAAAAAAGTTGCCGATCTTGTCCAGGGTAAAAATGCAAAAGAGGCTATGAGTATTTTAACTTTTGTTAGAGGGAAGGGATCGGAAAAGGTAAGGGAGGTTTTGAAGTCTGCTATGGCTAATGCCCAGCATAATTCTTCTTTAGACCCTGAGTCTTTTCGCGTAAGAGCTTTGATAGGTAAAGGATCTACTTTTAAGAAGACGAGGCCAAGAGCAAGAGGGAGAGCTGACTTAGTGAGGCGAAGGACTTCTCATATCACTATAATTCTTGAAAGTTAATATAGTTCACAGTTCTTGGTTCTTAGTTGTTAGTCAAAAATTGAGTAAACCAGGCTAAATGAATCACGAAAATTGGTAGCCGTAGGCTTTAGCCTACGTTTGCGCAACCTGAAGGTTGCGACTACCTTTATAGATAACCAAAAAAAGGAGGCTAAACAGTGGGACAGAAAATTAATCCTAAAGGTTTGAGGATAGGGATAATAAAAGATTGGGAGAGTAAATGGTATGAAGAAAAAAAATATTCTCAGTATCTTTATGAGGATTTAAAGATCAGGCAATATTTGAAGAAAAAATTTAAAAAGGCAAATATTTCAAAAATTTTAATAGAGAGAGCGGTTAATAAAATCTGGGTGACTGTTTTTGCCGCTCGTCCAGGTATTATTATTGGGAAAAAAGGAGAAAGTATTGAAGAAGCAAAGGGAGAATTAGAGAAATTGATAGATAGCAGTAAAATTTTCTTAAATATAAAAGAGGTTTCTCGACCAGAACTTGATGCTCAATTGGTAGCGGAGAGAATAGCCTTTCAGGTAGAGGGCAGAATGGGGATTAAGAGAATAATGAGAGATTCGGTTTCGCGAATAATGAGTTCAGGAATAGAAGGAGTAAAAATTTCTTGTGCAGGAAGGATTGGAGGAGCAGAAATAGCGAGGAAGGAATGGGTAATGGAAGGTAAAGTTCCTTTGCATACTTTAAGAGCAGATATTGACTATGCAAGTGCTACAGCCCATACTCTTTACGGATGCGTAGGGGTGAAGGTATGGATATATAAAGGAGAGAATCTCCCCGAGTTAAATAATCAGGAGGGAAAAAGTGCCGTTACAGCCGAAAAGAGTTAAATATAGAAAAAGTCAAAGAGGCAGGTTAAAGGGAAAAATTTCTCGGGGGGTAGGATTAAATTTTGGAGATTATGGTTTGATAGCCCTTGAACCTTGTTGGATAACTGCTCGTCAGATAGAATCAGCAAGAGTAAGTATAGTTAGGTGTATTAAGGGAGGAGGAGAAGTTTGGATTAGAATTTTTCCTCATAAACCTGTTACTAAAAAACCTTTAGATACCCGAATGGGTAAAGGCAAGGGAGAAGTTGCTTTATGGGTAGCACGGGTACAGCCGGGAAGAGTACTCTTTGAACTGGGAGGGGCGAAGGAGAGTGAGATTAAAAAGGCTTTTACTATGGCCTCTCATAAACTTCCTATTAAAACTAAGATTATTTCTTTTAAGGATGAGAATATATTGCTATGAAGATAGAAGAACTAAGAGAATTAGGCAAAGGAGATCTTCTTCAACATTTTAAGGATTGCAAGAAGGAATTATTTAATTTGTATTCAGAGAAAGCTCGGGGGAGTGTAACAGATTTCTCTCGATTTAAGAAATTAAAGAAAGATATCGCCCGTATATATACTCTACTGCGTGAAGGAGAAGAAAAGAAGTGAAGAGTAGAAGAAAGGAAAGAGTAGGTAAGGTAATAAGCGATAAAATGGATAAGACTGTGGTGGTATGTTTAGAACGCAAATCTATAGATCCTTTATATGGAAAGAGGATAAAAAAGAGAAAAAAGATAAAAGCCCATGATAAGGAGAATAAATGCTGTGAGGGAGATACGGTAAGAATAGTAGAAACCAGACCTTTGAGTAAGGAAAAACATTGGCGAGTAGTGGAAATTATAAGTAGAGGAGAGAAATGATTCAAGAGCAAACTCGGTTAATAGTTGCTGATAATACAGGAGCTAAAGAAATAAAGTGTATAAGGGCCCTTGGAGGATCTTCACGTCGTTATGCTCGCATAGGAGATCAAATAATAGCGGTAGTAAAGAAAGCTGTTCCTAATGCGGGAATAAAGAAGGGAGAAGTAGTGAGGGCAGTAGTGGTTCGTACAAAAAAAGAGATAAGAAGAAAAGATGGTTCTTATATTAGGTTTGATGAGAACGCGGGAGTACTAATTGATACTACTGGTAATCCCCGGGGGACAAGGATTTTTGGACCGGTAACCTGGGAATTACGGGAAAAAAATTTTATGAAAATAATTTCTTTAGCTCCAGAAGTTTTGTAGGATAAAGACAGAAATGACAAAAATAAAATTAAAAGATGAGGTAATAATTCTTTCCGGAAAGGATAAGGGGAAAAGAGGTAAAGTAATTAAAAGAATTCCTGAAGAGGAAAAATTAATAGTTGAGGGAATTAATATTATTACCAGGCATATTAAATCTACTAAAAGGGGACAGGAAAGTGGGATAGTTAAGGAAGAAGCTCCTCTTTCTCAAAGTAAGGTAATGTTAATATGTTCACGATGTGGAAAGAGAACAAGGATAGGGATAAGACTTTTAAAGACGGGAGAAAAAGTAAGATATTGTAAGAAATGTAAAGAAGTAGTAGATTAAATTGAGGTTATAAAGATGAAGAGTAGAATGAGGAAAGTTTACGAAGAGGAAGTAATCCCTTTAATGGTAAAGAAATTTAATTATAAGAATTCAATGCAAGTTCCCAGGATAGAGAAAGTATGCGTAAATGTAGGAGTAAGCGTAGCTAAGACAGATTCTAAAGCTTTAGAAATAGCCAGGAAGGATCTTTCCTTAATTACTGGGCAGTGGCCTCTAACTACCCGGGCAAAGAAATCCATTGCTAGTTTTAACTTACGGAAAGGAATGCTAATAGGATGTAAAGTTACTTTAAGAGGGGAAATAATGTTTGAGTTTTTAGATAGGTTGTTTAATCTGGTTATCCCCAGGATTAGAGATTTTCAGGGTATTTCACCTCATCAGTTTGATAGTCAGGGTAATTTTACTCTGGGTATAGAAGATAGGTCAATTTTCCCGGAGGTGGGGTATAAAGAGGTGAAAAAATCAGAGGGGCTTTCTATAACCATAGTCACTACCGCAAAAGAAGATAAGGAAGCCAGGGAGTTACTCACCTCTCTGGGAATGCCTTTTAAGGAGAATGGAGAATATGGCAAAAAAAGCTCTCGTAGAAAAAGCTAAAAAGCAGCCAAAATTTAAAGTGCGTTCTTATCATAGATGTAAGATTTGTGGGCGAACGCGGGGATATATGGGGAAATTTGGGTTATGTAGAATTTGTTTCCGCAAGTTTGTTCATGAGGGATATATTCCTGGAGTTAAAAAAGCAAGTTGGTAAGGTAATGAGAGGGGAAAAATGATTAATGATCCTGTGAGTGATTTTTTAACAAGGATTAGAAATGCTAATATGGTTTTTAAACCTGAGGTAGAATTACCGGGTTCTAATCTAAAGGAAGCAATAGCAACAGTTTTAGAAAGGGAAGGTTTTATAAATGGGTATGAAGTAAAAAAAGTAGGTAAAAAGAAGTTTATTAAGATACATTTAAGATATTCAGATGATGGGAAAGGAGTAATTACTCATTTGGAGGGAGTGAGTAAACCTGGTAGGCGAAAGTATGTAGATAGGGAAAATATACCGAGAGTGCTAAATAATCTAGGGGTTTGCATTCTTTCTACTTCTAAGGGGATTACTACTGGAGAAGAAGCTCGTAAGCTAATGGTAGGCGGAGAAGTAATTTGTTATCTTTGGTAAGGGGTAACTATTTAGCCACGAATGGACACGAATGAACACAAAGAAAAGTGAAGTTTTGTTCAAAGATTTATTATATAAAATAAATTGTTAAATAATTATTCGTGGTAATTAGTGATAATTAGTGGCTGAAGAACGGTAAAGGAGTAAAAAATGGGAAGAGTGGGTGATAAATCTGTCTCTATTCCTGAGGGAGTAGAGATAAATATTAGTAAGAATAAAATTGAGGTTAAAGGACCACGAGGGAAATTAGAGAGAGAATATTCCTCCTTTTTTCAAATAACTTTAGAGGATAGACAGCTTTTTGTTAAGAGATTAAAGAATGATGAATATAGCAAGGCTATGCAGGGAACTCTTCGTAGTCTCATTTATAATATGGTGGAGGGAGTGACTAAAGGGTTTGAGAAATATTTGGAGATAGTAGGATTAGGTTATTCAGCTAAATTAGAGAGTAAGAATTTAGTTTTAAATCTGGGTTTTTCGCACTCTGTTAAATATTCTTTACCTCAGGAAGTGAAGATAGAAATAATTAATCCTATGAATATCAAAATTTCTGGTTGTGACAAGCAAAAAGTGGGAGAAATTGCTGCTGAGATTAGGGCTTTCAAGAAGCCTGAACCTTACAAGGGGAAAGGAATCAGATATAAAGGAGAATTAGTGAAGCACAAGGCGGTCAAAAAAGCTATAGGAGCGCAGGGACAAGGATAAATAAAAGATGAAGAAAAAAAGAAGAGTTTTCGGAACAAAAGATAAACCGAGAGTTTCTGTTTATAAAAGTAATCGATATCTTTATGTCCAATTAATAGATGATACTATAGGGAAAACTATAGTATCCGTCTCTTCTTTAAAGTTTAAGAAAGGAAAATCTTCTACTAATGCGAAAAGTGTAGAAGTAGCTATGAGGTTGGGAGAGATTATCGGTGGAGAGGCTAATAAAAAAGGGATAGAGCAGATAGTTTTTGACCGCGGTCCTTATCCCTATCATGGAAGGGTGAAAGCTCTGGCAGAAGGGATAAGAAAAAAGAACTTAAAATTTTAGGGAGAAGAAGGTGGAGAAGGAAGTAAAACAAAAGTCTACATTAGAGGAAAGAGTAATAAGAGTGAGAAGAGTTTTTACCGTGGTTAAAGGAGGACGAAGGATAGGTTTTAATGCCTTAATAGTGGTAGGGGACCGGAAGGGAAAGGTTGGCCTGAGTTTAGGAAAAGCTAAAGATTTAATGGGGGCAATAGAAAAGGCTCGAAGAAAAGCGGAGAAAAATTTAATCTTTGTTCCTATTAAAGATGGGACTATTTCTCATTGGATTCAGGCAAAATTTAGAGCTTCTTGTGTGCTCCTTAAACCAGCTTCTCCAGGAACAGGTTTAATAGCTGGACCTACAGTAAGAGCAATAGTAGAGTTAGCAGGAATAGAAAATATTTTAAGTAAATCTTTGGGAAGTAATAATCCCCTTAATGCTGCTAAGGCTACTGTAAAGGCTTTAGGGATGTTAAGAAGTCCCAGGGAAATTTTTGAACTGCGAGGGAGAAAAGGATGAAAAGAAAGAGAGTAGGGAGAGGTCCTGGTTCTGGACATGGAAAGACCTCTACTCGGGGACATAAGGGTCAAAAAGCTCGAAGTAAGGTAGCCCCATGGTTTGAAGGAGGGCAAATGCCCCTGACAAGAAGACTTCCTAAAAGAGGTTTTACCAGTCCTTTAAAGCAAAAAAACAAAATAGTAAATTTGGAAAGTTTAAATAATTTCAAGGAAAATGAAGAAATTACTCCTGAGTTTCTAAGAGAAGTTGGTTTAGTGAAAGGGAGAGGGAAGATTAAGATACTTGCGCGTGGACAGCTTGATAAGCCCCTGAAAGTAAAGGCTCATTTTTTCTCAAAAAAAGCCCGGGAGAAGATAGAAAAAATTAAAGGGACCATAGAGGTGATATAATGTGGGGGAATTTTCAAAATATTTTCCGAATCCCTGAGGTTAGGAGAAGGATTCTCTTCACCCTGGGGATATTTTTAGTTTATCGATTAGGTTCATTTATTCCTGTTCCCGGGATAAATATAGATGCTCTTAGTCGCAGTACTCTTTTTCAAACAGGAACATTTGGATTAATGAATATTTTTGCCGGGGGGGCACTGCGGAGGATGTCTATCTTTTCTCTGGGAGTAATGCCCTACATTATGGCTTCTATTATTCTTCAGCTTCTAACTATAGCTATTCCCAGACTGGAAGAACTGGCTAAGCAGGGGGAAGAAGGAAGACAGAAAATTAATCAATACACGCGTTATCTTACTTTACCTATCGCTGCTGTTCAGGGATTGGGTTTGATTTATATGATTGAGAGTATGAATGAAGGAGCTTTTGTATTTACTCAGGGGTTGGCTTTCGTTGTCCCCGGAATAATAACTCTTATTGCCGGAACAGTTTTTGTGACCTGGTTGGGAGAGAAAATCACAGAGAGAGGTATAGGCAATGGTATTTCTTTAATTATTTTTATCGGGATTGTAGCTCAACTGCCCACAACAATAGGTAATATCATTAGAATATTGCGCACGGGACAACTTACTCCCTTTGTTCTATTTCTTTTTTCCATAATGGCTGTCCTTATAATAGCAGCAGTAGTAGTAATATATCAGGGAGAGAGAAGAATTCCTATTCGCTATGCTCGAAGAGTGGTAGGAAGGAAGACCTATGGGGGGCAAAGTACTTATCTTCCTATGCGTGTAGGAGGAGTGGGGGTGATAGCTATAATTTTTGCTCTTTCTCTTCTTATGTTACCGGCTACTCTGGCAAGGTTTATTCCTCATCCTTTTACTCAAATGATTGCTCAGTGGTTAAGCCCGGGGAATGCCCTTTACTATGTTTTATATGCTTTAGCCGTAATATTTTTTACCTTTTTCTATACAGCAGTAGTCTTTAATCCTGTTCAGGTGGCGGATAATATGCGCAAATATGGGGGATTTGTTCCGGGTCTGCGTCCGGGGAAACCTACTGTAGAATATATTACTGCTATTCTTACCCGGATTACTTTTATAGGAGCTATTTTCTTTGCCGCTATCGCTATATTACCACCTTTAATTAATGAGAAATTTTTGTTTAACAGTGTTCCTTTTGGGGGAACTTCTATCCTTATTGCTGTAGGAGTAGCTTTAGATACTGTTCAACAGTTAGAATCGCATCTTTTAATGCGACATTATAAGGGATTTATAAGAAAGGGGAGTTAATGTATATGCGTTTGATCTTGTTGGGTCCACCAGGAGCAGGGAAAGGAACACAGGCAGAAAAGTTGAAGAAAAAGTTTGGTTTAGTCCATATTTCTACAGGAGATATTTTAAGAAAGACTGTAGAAGAGAAAGATTCTCTGGGGGAAAAAGTGAGAAGTTTTATGGAAAGGGGAGAGTTAGTGCCTGATTCTCTTTTGTTTGCTCTTTTAGAAAATAAATTAAGGGAGGGGAACTTTGTTTTAGATGGTTTTCCTCGAAATTTAACACAAGCAAAGAAATTAAATGAAATCTTAGAGAAAAAAAAGGAAAATATAAATTTGGTAATTAATATAAAAATAGATGAGAAAATAATAGTTGAGCGACTTACTCGTCGATTTATTTGTCCAAAGTGTGGTAAGATTTATAATGAGAAGAAGGAAAGATGTGATAATTGTGGAACTAAATTATCTCAAAGGAATGATGACAACCTTGATACTGTTTTAAAAAGGATAGAAGTTTATAAAAAACATACTTATCCTTTAATTAATTATTATGAAGAAAGGGGAATCTTACGTCATATTCAAGGAAATATTTCTCCTGAAGAAGTTTTTCAGAATATAGTTTTTCTATTAAAGGGAGAAAGGATTGGCTAAAGAAAAATTAATTAAAACTAGTGGAACTGTAATTGAAACATTACCAAATGCTACTTTTAAAGTAGAGTTACCCACAGGGCATAAGGTATTAGCTCATGTTTGTGGTAAAATGCGAATGAGGTTTATCAGGATACTTCCAGGAGATAAAGTTAGTTTGGAAATTTCCCCTTACGACTTATCCCGAGGAAGAATTATTTATAGAGGGGGAAAAAGTAATGAAAGTTAGATCTTCTGTGAAGAAAATATGTAAAAAATGTAAGATAATCAAAAGAAAAGGAGTAATAAGGGTTATTTGTGATAATCCCAAGCATAAGCAACGTCAAGGATAAAAAGGAGAGTTATTAATGGCAAGAATTGCAGGAGTAGAACTTTCTTCTAATAAAAAAATAGAAATTGGTTTAACTAATATTTATGGGATTGGCCGTTCTTTAGCCACTCACATTCTTTCCGAACTAGGGATAAACTCAGATGTTCGCATTAAAAATCTCACTGAGGAGGAGATAAATAGACTGCGTCAGATCATCGAGAGTAATTATACAATAGAAGGGAACCTTAAGAGGGAAATCAGTTCCAATATATCACGGTTGATAAGAATTAATTGTTATCGTGGAGTTCGGCATAAAAAGGGACTTCCAGTAAGGGGACAGAGAACAAGGTGTAATGCACGGACTCGTAAAGGACCTGGCAGAGGAATAGGATTAAGAAAAAAAAAGAGGGAAAAATGAAAGTGAGGTATTCTGGAGATAAGGAAAATGGCTGAAAGAAAAAAAGAAGAGAAGAAAAAGAAGAAAAGAGTGAAGGTTGAGGAAGGAATAGCTTATATTCACTCGACCTTCAATAATACTATTATTACTATTACTAATTTAGAAGGAGAAGTGCTCTGCTGGTCCGCAGCGGGACATGTAGGTTTCAAGGGAACAAAAAAGGGGACGCCTTTTGCTGCTCAAAAAACAGCGGAAGAAATAGCGAAAAAAGTTAAGGATAGTTTTCAGTTAGAGAAAATTAGAGTGGTAGTAAAAGGTCCTGGGAGTGGTCGAGAGACAGCTATTAGAACTTTGCAAGCATCTGGATTGAAGGTGGTTTCTATTAAAGAAGCTACTCCTATTCCTCACAATGGATGTCGTCCTCCCAAAAAGAGAAGGGTGTAATTTAGTTCTTAGTTCTTAGTTCTTAGTTATTAGTAATAAAGATAAGTCTTTTTAGACTGAGAGTTAAAGACTAAGAACCATGAATCGGAAACTAAGAACTGAGTTTCCTGGATAAATAAAGGGGTAAAGATGAGAATCAGAGAAAGTAAGTGTAAATTGTGTCGTCAGTTGAATACAAAACTTTTTCTTAAAGGAGAGAGGTGTTATACAGAGAAATGTAGTCTGGAAAGAAAAAAACCACAGCAGCGGCGGACTTTTTCGAGAAGAAGGAAATCATCTATCTATGGACAACAGCTGAAAGAAAAGCAAAGACTACGGTGTATGTATGGACTTTCGGAGAAAGAGCTTAAAAAATATTATCAAATGGCGGGGAAGGGTCTCTTTCAACTATTAGAACGCAGGCTTGATCGGGTAGTATATCTTTCAAGTCTTGGTTTTTCTCTTCCTCATGCTCGTCAATTAGTGATTCACGGTCATTTTTTAATTAATGGTCTAAAGGTAGATATTCCTTCTTATATAGTAAAAGAAGGAGATAAAATTGAAGTAAGAAAAGAGAGTAAAAAGCTTTCCATAATGAAGCAAATTTTAGAAATTTCTGAGAAGAGAGTAACGCCAGAGTGGTTAGAAGTAAACAGAGAATCTTTGAGTGCAAGAGTAAAAAGATTTCCTCTTTCTGAGGAAGCAAATCGGGATATTTCTTTGCCACTAATAATAGGATATTATTCAAGATAGCCGCAACCTTTAGATTGCGTAGCGTTGAGGTTTATCCGCCACCTATTTTCGATAATACTTTAAAATAAAGGAGGAGGGGTTGAAGAAATTAATAAAACCAGAAAAGATTAAGATAGAAAAAGAGACCTTCTCTAATGTTTATGGAAAATTTGTAATAGAACCTCTGGAAAAAGGATGGGGAATAACTATAGGCAATGCTCTTCGCCGGATTCTCCTTTCTTCTATTCCTGGCGCCGCTATTACCTCTGTAAAAATTGAAGGAGTTCCTCATGAGTTTTTTGCCATCCCTGGAGTTAGGGAAGATATGTTAGAAATTATTCAGAACTTAAAGCAGGTAAGGGTTAAACTTTTTGCTGAGGAGAAAAAAATTTCTTTAGATTTCAAAGGTCCTTTAAAAATAAAAGCTTCTCATTTTCAAGTTGATAGTGATCTAGAGATTATTAATCCTGATCTATATATTACTACTCTCAGTAATGAGAATACTCAAACCTCTATGGAGCTTACCTTTGCCCAGGGTAAGGGATATGCAGAAGCCAAAGAAAATAAAAAGGCTGATCAACCTCTGGGAATTATTCCCATTGATTCTATTTTTACCCCGATAAAAAAAGTAAAGTACGAGGTAAAACCTTTTAGAATTGGAGGGAGAACTGATTTTGACTCTCTAATCCTGGAGATTTTTACCGATGGGACCATTAAACCAGATGAAGCACTTAAGAAGGCATCAGAATTGTCAAAGGAATACTTAGAAATTTTCATTTCTACGATTTCTACAGAAGAAAAGGAAAGGGGTAGGGAAAAGGCAGGGAATTTTTTAAAACAAAAGATTGAGAAATTAGGGCTTAGCCGTGCTCCTCTTAACGCTTTAAAAAATTCAGGGATTGAAAAAATAGAAGATTTGTTAAAGAAAGATTCTGATGGACTTTTGAAAATAGAGAAATTTGGTAAAAAATCTTTGCAGAAAGTAGAAGAAAAATTGGATAAATATAACCTTAAGTTAACCCCGAAGCGAGGAAATAATGAGACACAAAAAAAGGGAAATGAAATTAGGGTCTGATAAAGATCATTCTAAATCTTTACTTGTTAATTTGATTAAATCTCTTCTTTTTTATGAAGAGATTCTTACTACTGAAATCAGAGCAAAAGAAACAGCCCGTGTTGCTGAGAAGATGATTTCTCTGGCAAAGAATGGCTCTCTTTCCCACCGCAGAAATGCTTTTAAGTTTATCCAGGATAAAAAAGTGGTGGAGAAACTCTTTAATGTAGTTGCTTCCCGATATAAGGAACAGAATGGAGGATATACCAGAGTAGTAAGGGTAGGCTATCGCAAAGGAGATAATGCCCTGATGTGTAAGGTAAAACTGGTTTAATTTTAGGAATGTAGCCGCAAGGCTCAGAGCCTGCGTAGATAAACTGGACTACTCTTGAATATACATAATATAAAGTTAGTAATAGAATATGAGGGGACCAGGTATCATGGATGGCAAAAACAACCTCAGATTCTCACTGTTCAGAAAGTGGTAGAGGAAAGTCTCTCTCGTCTTTTTAATGAATCAATAAAGATACAAGCTGCCGGAAGGACAGATACAGGAGTACATGCAAAAGCACAGGTAGTAAATTTCAAAACTCATCTTTATCTTCCGCATAGAGCTATTATATATGGATTAAATGCATACCTACCTGAAGATATAAGAGTTAAAAGTGCCGAAGAAGTCTCTTTAGATTTCCATGCCCAGCGCTCTGCTTTAAATAGAACCTACCGATATGCAATTTATAATTACTTCTTTATGTCCCCTTTTTATCGAAATTTTGTGTGGAAAGTTCCTTTTAGTTTAAAGATAGGACTTATGAGGGAAGCTTCTAAATTTTTAATAGGAGAATATGATTTTTCTTCTTTTCAAGCTCAGGGAAGTTTTACTTCTTCTCCAGGACGAAAAATAGAAAAAATTAGTTTTTTTAAAAAAGGTAGGTTTATATTTATTTATATCAAAGCCAATAGTTTTCTCTACAAAATGGTAAGAAATATAGTAGGAACTTTGGTAGAAGTGGGTAGAGAGAAAATAACTCCCTTCAGGATAAAGCAAATATTGGAAGCAAGAGATAGAAAATATGCTGGTCCCACCGCACCTCCTCAAGGATTATATTTAGTATGGGTGAGTTATAGCAGATAGGTTACTTTCTTATTTTTGACTTCTTCTTTTCCCTCCAGTTCTTTAGTTATAATCAAAAGATTTCCCGTATTCAAAAGCAAAAAAGTTTTTTGACTTTTCGCTCTAAGTATCTATAATTAATTGTATATCAGAAGGAGAAAAAAATGAAAATAGGGATAGTAAATTCGAGCACTTTCGGAATGTATACTTCGGATTTAATGAAAAGGCTTGGGAGGATAGGAGGCATAGAAAGAATTCGGGTGAATAAGAATATAAAGGGCGAGGAATTAGCGGAGAAGACAAAAGGGATTCGCTTTATCATTGCTAGCGTAACACCAAAATATAACGAAGAATTCTTTAAATTAAATAAAGAAACAGTCCTTATTTGCCGACATGGTTTAGGATACAACAACATCGATATTGAAGCAGCTACAAGATATGGAGTGATGGTAACCAGAGTCCCGGGAAAAGATGAAAGAGATTCAGTTGCCGAGCTTGCCGTGACCCTCATTTTAAATTGTTTAAGAAAAACTATCTCCGCAAATCAAGTAGTAAGAAAAGGGGAATGGAAAGAGAGAGCAAAATTTGTGGGATGGGAATTAAGAAAAAAAAGTGTGGGGATAATTGGTTACGGAAATATAGGAAAAAGAGTGGGTGAAATTTTAAAAAATGGTTTTGAGGTAGATATTCTTGTGTATGATCCTAATATTCTTCCGGAAAACATAAAGGAAAAGGGGGTAAATCTGGTAACTTTTGAGGAACTTCTTAGAAAATCTGATATTATTACCCTTCACGCTTCCTTAACTTCTGAGAATTATCATCTCCTGGGGGCAAAAGAGTTTGCATTAATGAAAAAAGGAGTAATTATAGTAAATGCAGCGCGAGGAGGATTAATAGGGGAAAAAGAACTGGTGAAAGCTCTTGAATCAGGTAAAGTAAGGGCGGTGGGACTGGATGTTATAGAAAACGAACCTATCGAGAGTAACAATCCCCTTCTTTCCTTTGAAAATGTTTATATTGTTCCTCATATTGCTGCTTATACCCGAGAGGCAATGAGAAGAATGGATGAGAAAATGGTAGAGGATATAGAAAAAGTTATCAAAGGGGAAGTTCCCGGTGAAATAATTAATCCCAGAGTTACACAGAGCTCGCAGGCTCGTAGCCGCAACCTTCAGATTGTATAAAGAAAAATAAACGCAGGTCGGTAGCCGCAACCTTCAGGTTGCGTAAATAAGTGCAGGCTCTAATTACAGGACTTTGGTGTTCATTCGTGTAAATTTCTAGCTTAATACAAATAAGGACAAAAAATGAGTTTAGTTTTAGTGGTAGATGTGGGAACTACTAATATTAAAGCGGGAGTAATAAACGAAAAAGGAGAAATACTTTCTCTTTCACGCAAGGAGATAAAAATAGAGAGGCCAGAAAGAGGAGCAGCAGAACATAATCCTGAAATGCTTTTTAAAAATTTTCTTAGCGTTGTTCAAAAAGTGGTAAAAAATTACCAGGGGGATATTTCCCTCCTTATTCTTTCCTCATACCTTTTTGGTTTTTTACCTATGGATAAAGACAAAGTCCCTTTAATGGGGATGATGACCCTTTTAGATACTCGTCCCAATGTCATAATGAATAAATTAGAAAATAATGAAGATATAGAAGAAATTTACCAGAGAACTGGATGTCCCCCTACATTTATCTATTCTTTACCTAAAATCCTCTGGTTAAAAGAGAAAAAACCTCAAATTTTTCGGAAAGCAAAGTGGTTTTTAAGTTCTAAAGATTATCTAATTTATA
>Ga0209121_10000406_pt1 | contig 44839 bp, 44 predicted proteins | sample Cruoilmetagenom3_FD_187292 | JGI IMG/M metagenome (GOLD analysis project Ga0209121, IMG submission 187292) | Oil polluted marine microbial communities from Coal Oil Point, Santa Barbara, California, USA - Sample 3 (SPAdes) (version 2) | ecosystem: Environmental > Aquatic > Marine > Oil seeps ... | reverse complement strand
GCCACAAACCTACGGCGTGCCGGTCCAAGAGATCGAACGCGGCATCAGGATGGGTGTGCGCAAGGTCAATATCGACACCGACTGCCGCATGGCAATGACCGCACAATTTCGCAGAATAGCCACTGAGAAACCACAGGAGTTCGACCCGCGAAAATTCCTGATCCCGGCGATGGATGAACTGGCAGAACTGTGCCGCGACCGGCTCGAACGATTTGGCACGGCAGGTCATGCACACGCCATAAAGCCCATCCCAATGGATGACATGGCCAAACGCTATGCAAGTGGTGCGCTTGCCCCGCGGATCACCCCGCAATCGCCGCCCAGTAACCGATAAAGGACAAATCCAATGGATCAATCAAATCGCTACGCCCGCCTTGACCTGACCGAAGCCGACCTGATCGCCGGAGGCAATCATGTGTTGGTTGCCTATATCATGAAGCCCAAGGCCGGCTTTGACGGCTATCTTGCCACCGCTGCCCATTTTGCCGCCGAAAGTTCGACCGGAACCAATGTAGAAGTCTCGACAACCGATGACTTCACCCGCGGTGTCGATGCCCTGGTTTATGAGATCGACGAAGCCCGGGAACTGATGAAAATCGCCTATCCTGTTGCGTTGTTTGACCGCAACATCACCGATGGGCGGGCAATGATCTGTTCTTTCCTGACGCTGGTGATCGGCAACAATCAGGGCATGGGCGACGTGGAATACGCCAAGATCCACGATTTCCACGTGCCGCCTGCCTATCTGCGCCTGTTCGACGGACCGTCCACCACAATCAGCGATCTGTGGAAGGTACTCGGGCGTCCACATGTGGATGGCGGTTTCATCGTCGGCACCATCATCAAGCCCAAGCTGGGCCTGCGTCCACAACCCTTTGCCGATGCCTGCCATGACTTCTGGCTGGGTGGCGATTTCATCAAGAATGACGAGCCGCAAGGCAACCAGGTGTTTGCACCGCTGAAAGAAACCATTCCGCTGGTGGCTGACGCGATGAAGCGCGCGCAGGACGAAACCGGCGAGGCCAAGCTGTTTTCGGCCAATATCACGGCCGACGATCACTACGAAATGGTGGCACGCGGTGAATTCATTCTGGAAACATTCGGAGAAAACGCCGACCATGTGGCGTTCCTTGTAGACGGCTATGTGACCGGACCGGCAGCGATTACCACTGCACGCCGCACCTTTCCCAAGCAGTACCTGCATTACCACCGCGCCGGGCACGGGGCCGTAACTTCGCCGCAAAGCATGCGGGGTTACACAGCCTTTACGCTGTCCAAAATGGCCCGGATGCAGGGGGCCAGCGGGATCCACACCGGCACCATGGGCTTTGGCAAGATGGAAGGCGAAGCGGCGGACCGGCTGATGGCCTATATGATCACCGATGACAGTGCGGATGGACCCCACTACCATCAGGAATGGCAAGGCATGGGACCAACTACGCCAATCATTTCGGGTGGCATGAACGCGCTTAGGATGCCGGGTTTCTTTGAAAACCTAGGTCATTCCAACCTTATCCTGACGGCCGGCGGCGGCGCGTTCGGGCATATCGACGGGGCCGCCGCAGGGGCGACCTCCTTGCGTCAGGCCGAGCAATGCTGGAAACAAGGTGCAGATCCCCTGGAGTTTGCGCTTGACCACAAAGAGTTCGCCCGTGCATTCGAAAGTTTCCAGAGCGATGCTGATGCGCTCTACCCCAACTGGCGCGCTGCCTTGCGGATCAATTCCGCCGCGTGACAATTCCGTTGGGCGGGGGTAACCCCGCCTTACAGCTACCTTGAAAGGATGCCGCATGAGTTTTGACCGTTCCATCAAGATCGCCCCGTCGATCCTTGCCGCCGATTTTGCAAATTTCGGTCAAGAGATCGAAGCCATTGAGGCCCAGGGGGCCGATTGGGTACATGTGGATGTGATGGACGGCCATTTCGTGCCCAACATCACCTTCGGGCCGCCGCTGTGCGCAGCCATAAAGAAACACATCAAAACCGTCATGGACGTGCATCTGATGATCACCCCGGTGGACCCGTTCATCGACGCATTTGCCGATGCCGGTGCCGATGTCCTGACCGCCCATCTTGAGGCTGGTCCGCATATTCACCGTACGCTTCAGGCAATCCGGGGGGCCGGCTGCAAGGCCGGTCTGGCGCTGAATCCCGGAACACCGATCGAGGCGGCGACCCCGCTTCTGGATATGGTCGATCTGGTTTGCGTGATGACGGTAAACCCCGGTTTTGGGGGACAAAAGTTCATCCATTCGCAGATCGAACAGGTTCGCAAGCTGCGCGCAATGATCGGCGACCGCCCCATTCACATCGAGATCGACGGCGGCGTTGATGCATCGACCGCGTCCTTGCTGGCCAAGGCCGGCGCAGACGTTCTGGTGGCCGGATCTGCCGTGTTCCGGGGTGGCTCGGTCGATAATCCCGGCCCCTACGGCGACAACATCCGGGCAATCCGCGAGGCCGCCGACGGGGTCTACGTATAGGCCCGGAACCGGGGCAGCCTGACCATTGCCGGGCCGGTCCGACACCTGTACAAATCGCCCGGCATTCGGTGCGCAACCCAGAAGAACAACAGGAGCCCGACATGGCAGAAACTCCCCCGGTTTGTAATTTTGGCTGGAAAGCGGTCAATTTCTCCCTGCCTGCGACCGATGGCAGGACTTATGCCTTGAGTGACATCAAAGGCCCAAGTGGCACGCTGGTGATGTTCATCTGCAACCATTGCCCCTATGTGCTGGCGGTTCTGGACCGGATCATCCGCGATGCGCGTGATCTTTCAGCCCTTGGGATCGGCGTTGTGGCGATCAGCTCGAATGACGTGGTGTCCTATCCTCAGGACGGGTTTGACAAGATGGCTGAAATGGCCCGGACCCGCGGCTTTCCCTTCCCTTATCTCTATGATGAGGACCAGTCGGTCGCGCACGCCTATGATGCCAAGTGTACGCCGGATTTCTTTGGGTTTGATGCAAGTGGCGGGCTTCAGTATCGCGGGCGGCTGGATGCTTCGCGCAAGGCGGCGGGGCCGGCGGACCTGCGGCGTGACCTGTTTGAGGGCATGCGACTGATCGCCGATACCGGCTTTGGCCCGCGTGAACAGATCCCCTCCATGGGCTGTTCGATAAAATGGAAACCCGCATGAAAGCGGTTGTCTTTGATCTGGACGGCACCCTGATCGACAGCGCGCCGGACCTTCGCGCCGCCGTGAACCTGATGCTGACGCGCGAGGGACAGGAGCCTCTTGACCTGGCCACCATCACCTCGTTCGTGGGCAACGGGCTGCCGCATCTGGTCAAGCTGGCCATGGGCGCGCGCGGGCTCGACTTGGCGCGCCACAGCGCACTGACAGAGACTGTACTGAAACACTACACCGCCGCAAGCGGCGCGCTGACCACCCTGTATCCGGGCGTGCGCGAGGTATTGAACGATCTGTACCGGGATGGCTATGCGATTGGACTGTGCACCAACAAGCCGATTGCGCCAGCGCGCGATATTCTGGATCATTTCGGCCTGAGTGATCTGTTTTCAGCCGTTATCGGCGGCGACAGCCTGAAGACCCGCAAACCCCACCCAGACCCGCTGTGGGCCACATTCAAGGCATTGGGCGCATCCGGCACATATATCGGCGACAGTGAAATAGACGCGGAAACGGCGCGGCGCGCCGGCATACCGTTTGCCCTGTTCACCGAAGGCTATCGCAAATCACCGGTTGCGGATCTGGCGCATGACTGGTCATTCGCCGACTTCGCGGTCTTGCCGGCAATTATCGCATCATCGCCAGGCGTTACCGCACAGTCGCCGGATTAAGGCCGGTCTGATCAGCCGCCCTTGAGCCGCTGCATCAGGTAGACCTCGCTGTCAGGCCCGACCGGTTCGCTCATCGTGTTGACGATGATCCGCCCGTCAACCGCCACCGAAACCCCGGCCTCGATTGCGTCCTCAAGCCCCGGATGCGCAGTGACGAGACCCGTCAGGATTTCGCCCACTGTTTTCGCCTCAACCTCAACCGTATCGCGGCCATCCGCCAGGGCGCGCAGACCGGACCAGAGGGTGACCTCAACCATCGCGCTGCTTGCCCAGCGCCGCCAGAATACGCGGCGGAGACATGGGCAATTCGTGCAGACGCACCCCGGCCGCGGCGGACACAGCATTGGCAATCGCCGCCAGAGGCGGGCAGATCGACGTCTCGCCAACCCCGCGCACCCCATATGGATGGCCAGGGTTGGGAACCTCGACAATCACCGTGTCGATCATCGGCAGATCGCTGGCCACGGGGATACGATAGTCAAGGAACACATCGTTCTGCAACCGCCCGTCCTCGCCGTAGATATATTCCTCGTTCAGCGCCCAGCCGATGCCCTGCGCCGCGCCGCCCTGATACTGGCCCTCGACGTAAGCCGGGTGGATCGCCTTGCCCGCATCCTGCACCACCGTATAGCGCACGACCCTGGTCTTGCCGGTCTCTGGGTCCACCTCGGCGTCGACGATATGGGTGGCAAAGCTGACACCGGCCCCTTCCGGCGTGGCCTCGTAATGGCCAACAATCGGCCCGCCGGTGGTGCCCATGCGCTTGGCGATCTCGGCAATCGGCATCGGGTCGAAATCACCGGCATTGGGCCCGGTCGGCACAGCGCAGCCATCTTCCCAGCGCACCGCATCCGGATCAATGCCCCATTTCGCCGCCGCCCGGCCACACAGCTTTTTCACCGCATCGCGCGCCGCCTGAATGGTCGCCAGACCGCTGGCATAGGTTACCCGGCTGCCATGGCTGACCTCGTTATAGCCAAGCGAGGCCGTATCGGCGATGGTGACGCGGATGTTCTCGTATGGGATGCCCAGTTCCTCGGCCGCCATCAGCGCCATCGACGCGCGGCTGCCGCCAATATCCGGCGTGCCGACAACGATCTGCACCGTGCCATCCATCGACAATGCCAGCGACACGGAGGTTTCGCCGCCAAAGTTGAACCAGAAACCACAGGAAATCCCGCGCCCCTGCCCCGGCTTCAACGGCGCTGAATAATGCGGATGCGCTTTTGCCGCCTCAAGCGTTTCAACCAGACCGATACGCTGGAACTTTGGCCCGAAACTGGCCTGTGTCCCCTCGCGCGAGGCGTTTTTCAGCCGCACCTCGATCGGGTCCAGACCCAGTTGCCCGCACAATTCATCAACCACCGATTCCACCGCAAAGCAGGCTATGGGCGAGCCGGGCGCGCGATACGCCGCCTGTTTCGGGCGGTTGGTCATCACGTCATAGCCGATCTGTTTGACGTGTTTGAGGTTATAGGGCGCAAAGGCACACATGGCGCTGAATTCCATCGGAGCCAGCGGAAACGCGCCCCCCTGAAGCCGGAATACGCCCTTGGCGGCGGTAATCGTGCCGTCCTTTTTCATGCCGATCTTTACGTCCATCGAACTGGACGAGGTGGGCCCAGAGGCGCGAAACACTTCGGACCGGGTCATCACCAGTTTGACCGGACGGTTGGCTTTACGCGACAGGGCCAAAGCCACCGGTTCGATGAACACATTGGTCTTGCCACCAAACCCGCCGCCGATCTCGGATGCAGTGACGCGCAACTGGCTGGTTTCCAGCCCCAGCAGGGCGGCGCAGACCTTTTGCACCTTCCAGTGGCCCTGGGTGCAGCACCACAATTCGCCCTTGCCGTCGCCGCCCAGCGTGCCCAGGCAGGCGTGCGGTTCAATGTAACCCTGATGCGTGGCCTCGGTGCGGAAATGATCCTCGATCACCAGATCGGCCTCGGCAAAGCCGGCATCGACATCGCCATGGCCACTTTCGTGGTAGCGCACGACGTTGGGGTGCAGCCCTTCGGGCACGGATTTGTCAGCCGCGCCTTCGCGGATCACCGGTGCATCCGCTACCATGGCCGCATCCACGTCTGTCACATGGGGTAGTATTTCATACGTCACATCGACCAGCTTGGCCGCGTCCCGCGCTGCCAGAACCGAGGTCGCCGCAATCGCAGCAACCGCGTGACCATCATAAAGCGCCGTGTCGCTGGCCATGATGTTTTCCAGCACGTCCCAATCCGGACCTTTCAGCCCTTCGGCGAAATCGGCGCGGGTGACGATGGCCTTGACCCCATCCATGGCCTCGGCCTTGCTGGTGTCGATGGATATGATCCGTGCATGGGCATGCGGGCTGCGCACGATAACGCCGTGCAGCATGCCCGGCGCATAGGCGTCGGCACCGAACCGGGCGCGCCCGGTGACCTTGTCCAGCCCGTCTGGCCGGTCAGGGGTGGTTCCAACATGGGTGAAACCGCTGGTTTTTACGTCGTCCAGGGACATTATGATGCCTCCCTCAGCTCAGCAGCCGTGTCCATCACGGCGCGGATGATCTTGTCATAGCCAGTACAGCGGCACAGGTTGCCGGCCAGCCAATAGCGCACTTCGGTCTCGCTCGGGTCCGGGTTCTTTTCCAGCAATGCCTTGGTCGCCACCAGAATACCCGGCGTGCAGATGCCGCATTGCAGCGCGGCATGTTCGATGAACTTCCTTTGCAGCGGGTGAAGTTTCTCGCCATTGGCAATGCCCTCGACCGTGCCGATTTCCTTGCCTTCGGCCTCGGCCCCCAGCACCAGACAGGAACAAACAAGCCGCCCGTCCAGCGTCACCGAACAGGCCCCGCAATCGCCGGTGCCACAGCCTTCCTTGGCCCCGGTCAGGCTCAGCTTGTCGCGCAGCACATCCAGCAGGGTTTCGCGCGGATCGCACAGAAACTCGACCTCGTCGCCGTTCACAGATGTGGTGACATGGATCTTGCTCATTTGCTGTCCTTTCCTGCCAGTGCCCGTCCGTAGGCGATTTTGGCAACGCGTTTTGCCAGAACGCCGGCCACTTGGGTGCGAAATTCGATGGTGCCGCGCTTGTCGTCGATCGGATTGCACGCCGCCGAGGCCGCTGTGGCCAACCGATCCAGCGCCGCGTCGTCCAGCGTGCTGCCAATGATCGCATCCGCCGCGTCCTTGACCAGCAATACGGTTGGTGCCACCGCGCCCAAAGCCACGCGGGCCTCAGTGATCCGGTCGCCGTCAAGGCGCAGGTTGATGCCACAGCCAACCACCGCGATGTCCATTTCGGTGCGTGGAATGAACCGCAAATAGGCGTCCCCGCCCGATTTGTCCCGCGCAGGAAGATGCACGGCTGTCACCACCTCTCCTTTTGTCAGCGAAGTGCGCCCAGGTGCCGTTGGAATATCCTCGACCTTCACCTGACGTGTTCCATTCGGGCCAGTTACCGACACTGTTGCCCCGGCTGCCACCATTGCCGGAACGCTGTCGGCTGCGGGTGATGCGTTGCACAGGTTGCCGGTCAGCGTTGCCCGCCCCTGAACCTGGGTCGATCCGACCAGATCCATCGCCTCGACCACACCAGGCCAGTCATTGGCAAGGGTCGTATGTTCGGTCATCTCGGCACCCGTCACGGCGACGCCGATTTGCCAGCTGCCGTCGGGGTTCTGGGTAATATCCCTGACGCCGCCGATGTGTTTGACGTCAATCAGGGTTTCAGGTGTGACGATATCAGCGCGAAGCTGGACCAGAACGTCGGTCCCTCCTGCCAAAAACCGGGTAACACCCGTTGCCTTGGCCGCGATGACGACAGCTTCGTCAAAATTGGCCGGGGTATGGTAGTGCATGTCTCTTCCTCGCACGATGATGCCAACAGGACAGTTGCAGAACAATCGCCCATCGGCAACCACCCCTGTGCAGGCCCGCGCAGGTTTTGATCAAGCAGATGGCCCGCAACAGCCGGATCTTTGCCCAGGGGAACGAAAATGTGACTTGCGGTTTTATGGACATCCTGCCCGGCTCCCCGCATCTTTTTCAACATGTTCGGCCAACCAAGAGTATGCCCGATGCCCTTCAAGCCCCTGATTCTTGCCGCTCTGACATCGGTCTTTGCAAGCGCCGGATTTGGCAACGGCGTTCCAGCCCGCAAGGGCTGGGTCGTGCAAGAAACCGCCAAAAGCTACGGCGCGTTGATCAGCGCCTTGAAATCTGCCGCAAAGGCCAACGAAATGGGCGTGGTGACACAGGCCGGGCCAACCAAGGCGGCGGCAAACCGGGGCATTACCATTCCCGGCAACCGGGTCATCGGCGTTTTCAACAACGACTTTGCCGTCAGGGTTCTGGCAACCTCAACAGCTGCAATGATCGAAGCCCCGATCCGGTTTTATATTACCGAAAACGCCGATGGCACGGCCACATTGTCCTATAAAACCCCCAGCCACGTCTTTGCCCCCTACATGGCCGAGGGCGGCGACACCCTGGGCCTGCTTGCGGCAGAACTTGACGCACGCTTTGCAGCCATTGCCGGGACCGCCAGTCAATAGAGGTGTCACAATCGCACTGTCCGCAAGGGTGGCATCCCCTCAAAAACGCCTTCTGGCCGGGAAATGGCGGAATGTTGCCCGGGATCGGCAACAAACCTCGCAAGTTCACACACGCGTTCTCACCAATTCGCGAGCAAGGTCGATTACGTTATTTCAGTGCCTTACAGTTTGTTAAGCCAGTCACTGACCATGACAATATTCGACGAAACGGGACTTTCACATGAACCAGGACGTATCAGACCGGCCAAACCGACTGATGAATTCCGCCAAACCGGACTGTCAGGGCACGCGCCCGACCTGGGTATCGGCCTTTTTCACCAGGCGAATACACCGGGCGAAAATCCGCTTTGTCGCCAGTCGGTGCCTTGCTTTTGGACAGCGAACCTTGCAGCAGAAAGCCGAAGGCGCGTATGCGGTGATCCGATGGGGAATGGTCAAATCGGCAGACGTTTATCGCGTTGAGCCGTTGCAGTAAGAAAAAGGCAAGTCACGAGAATGACAAGTATTTCGCCCACCACCAATTTTGCGGATGCAGGGGTAATCGCGCCTGCAACAACCATGCGTGATCCGCGTCTGGATTTCTTTCGTGGCATTGCGATGTTCATCATACTGATAGCGCATACCCCTTCCAACCTGTGGAATTCGTGGATCCCGGCGCGGTTCGGATTTTCCGATGCGACCGAGATATTCGTGTTCTGTTCCGGCATGGCCTCGGCCATTGCATTTGGCCGCTGCTTTGCCCGTCAGGGCTGGGCCATGGGCACGGCGCGGGTGATGTTCCGGGTCTGGCAGGTCTATTGGGCGCATATCTGCCTGTTCTTCTTTGTCGCCATGAGCATGGCGGCGCTGGATACCTATGGCGCGTTCGACAAAAGCTATGTCAATTCCCTGAACCTGGGGCATTTCTTTAATGATCCGATGCCGCAGATCGTCGGGATTTTCACCCTGACCTATGTGCCGAACTATTTCGACATCCTGCCGATGTATCTGGTGGTGCTGGCGATGATGCCGCTGTTCATGGCCTTGTCTCGGCTTGGGTTCTGGGCGGTTGCCGGCGTCAGCATTGCCATCTGGATGGCGGCGAACCTTGGCCTGTTGGCCCTGCCGGCCGAACCGTGGTCGGACCGGCACTGGTTCTTCAACCCGTTTGGCTGGCAATTGCTGTTCTTCACCGGCTTTGCCTTCATGCGCGGCTGGATCCCTGCCCCGCCAGTGTCAAGAACATTGCTGTGGGTCTGCGTCGGGTTTGTGGTGCTGTCAGCGCCATTTGGATCGTGGAAAGTGTTTCTGTGGGTCGATGCCTGGAACGAAGACCTTGGCGCGACGATCCGCAAGGTCTGGCCGCCGATCAGGGATTTCCGCAACAAATCCGAATTCGGCGTATTGCGCTACGTTCATTTTCTGGCGCTGGCCTATGTGGGCTGGGTCGCGGTTGGCGAGGGCGGACGCCATCTGGTCGCCGTTGGCACCGGCCCCGCGGCCAATGTCTGGCGGATCGTTCTCAAGCTGATCACCAAAGTTGGTCAGCAATCGCTGGCGGTGTTCGTGTTCTCGATGGCATTGGCACGGATGATCGGCTTTGGGCTGGATCAGGTCGGGCGCAGCGTTGGCACCGTGGCCATCGCCAACCTGACCGGTTTTGCCCTGATCATCTGCCTGGCCTATTTGGTCGGATGGTTCAAATCCCAACCCTGGAAGAACAAACTGCCATGATGACGCGCCGCGCCTTCCTGACCGGCACCACGGCCCTGGCCCCATATCTGGCCTCGGTTCTGGCCCTGCCCCGCATCGGGCTGGCCACGTCGCCGGGAATGGATTTTGGGCGCGATCAGGTGATCGCTCTGGCCCGTGACATGGCCGGGCACGCCTATATGCCGCGTGATGAGGTGCCAAAGGACTGGCGTGATCTGAGCTATGAGCAATATAAGTCCATTTGGTTCCGCCATACCTCGGCCCTGTGGCGCAATAGTGACTCATCCTATAACGTCGATTTCTTTCATCCCGGCCTGTATTTCCCGCAAGCCATCACCATCGACACGGTCGAAGACGGCACCGCAAGGCTTGTGCCCTTCGACCTTGCCGCATTTGAGCGCACCGACAAGGTGCCCGACCTGACCGAGCAGGGCGCGCTTGGCTATTCCGGGTTTCGCTTGCGTACAGAGCTAGGTGAGCCGGGCAAAAAGAACGAATTCTGCGTGTTTCAGGGGGCCAGCTATTTTCGCGCCATCGGGCTGAGTCAGACCTATGGGTTGTCAGCCCGCGGACTGGCGCTGAAAACCGGCGATCCCATGGGCGAGGAGTTTCCCGATTTCACCCGCTTCTGGCTGGAACGCCCCGGCCCCGACCAGCGTAACATGGTGGTGCACGCGCTGCTCGACAGCCCTGGCGTCACCGGGGCTTATCAGTTCGACATAACTCCCGGCCCCACCTGCGTAATGCAGGTTCAGGCCACCCTGTTTCCGCGCCGCGACCTGACACATGTGGGGCTGGGACCGCTGACCTCAATGTTCCTGTACGACAGCACCGACCGCACCCGTTTCGACGATTTCCGCCCGGCGGTGCATGACAGTGACGGCCTGATGATGCGCAACGGCGCGGGTGAGGTTCTGTGGCGCCCGCTGGCCAATCCCAACCGTTTGCAGGTGTCGTCCTTTGTCGATGAGAACCCGCGCGGTTTTGGCCTGATGCAACGGGCCCGCGACCTGTCCGATTTCGCCGACCTTGAGGCGCTGTATCACCGTCGCCCCTGTGCCTGGGTCGAACCGATGGGCGACTGGGGCAAAGGGGCGGTTACGCTGGTTGAAATCCCGGCGGATCAAGAGATTTACGACAATATCGTCGCCTATTGGCGCCCGCAAAACCCGATGAAAGCCGGCAGCCGGGTTGATCTGGCCTATCGCCTGAACTGGGGAGCCGAGGCCACAGGCGTGGTCAGCACACCAATCCCGAACCAACTGGCGCGGGTAACCAACACCTCGATGGGCGCGCGCCGCGCCGGCGGGCGGATCGTGGCGATTGATTTCGAGGATCATCCGGCTTTCACAGCCGGGCCGGAGGCGATGGATGTGCGGGTCAGCTCTGCGCATGTCAAAACCAGCGCCGGCGTATTGCAGCGCAACCCCCAGACCGGCGGGCTGAGGCTGGCGTTTTCGTTTGATCCGGGCAAACGCAAGATGGTCGAACTGCGCGCACAGCTTCGCCGCGATGGTGCGCCCGCATCCGAGGTGTGGCTGTACCGGTGGACCGCATGAGCAACGATCTGCACATCATGCCATCAGAAAACCCGGTGGCCATGCCGCCGCAGGATTTTAGTGCCGCGTTTCAGGATGCGGATGCGCCCTGTGAAGGATCTGACACACATGTGGCACTGTGGCGGGTGCTGGCGTTCAGCCCGGCGATGGCGGCGACGGCGGCACTTTTATGGGTTATGATCCGCTGGTTTTCGGATCAGGGAATAAGCACGGTCGAGGGCATATTGCTGACCCTGATCGCCTTCAATTTTTTCTGGATCACCTTCACCCTCAGCACCGTCATGCTGGGCGTGTTTGCCCTTGCCTGGCAAGGCAAGCCGCCACATGTCACGGACACGCCAGAGCCGCTGGACGTCGCCTTGTTGATGCCGATCCACAACGAAGTGCCATGGTATGTGCTGGGCAACGCCCAATCCATGCTGGAAGAGCTGCGCGCGCGCGGTGGCAAGCATCGCTATGCGATGTTCATCCTCAGCGATACCCGTGACGATACCATTGCCGCGCAGGAACAGGCCAGCGTGCGCGCCTTGCGTGCATCTCTGTCGCCGGGCCTCGCGCTTTATTACCGCCGACGGGCGCAGAATACCGATCGCAAGGTGGGCAATATCGCCGATTGGGTCAGCCGCTGGGGCGGGGGCTGGCAGGCGATGCTGGTGCTGGATGCCGACAGCCTGATGACAGGCCGCGCAATCGGGCGGCTGACCGATGCGCTGGCGCGGGATCCCGGTGCCGGGCTGATTCAAAGCTTTCCCCAGCTGATCGGCGCGCAATCGGTGTTCGCCCGGATGCAGCAATTTGCCAATGGCATATACGGTGCCGCCCTTGCCGAAGGCCTGTCACGCTGGTGCGGGCAGGACGGCAACTACTGGGGCCACAACGCGATCATCCGCACCGCCGCCTTTGCCAGCAGCGCCGGATTGCCCAAGCTACGTTCACGGCGCGGGCGCGAACACCTGATCATGAGTCATGATTTCGTCGAGGCCAGCCTGCTGCGCCGCGCCGGTTGGGGCGTGCGGTTCCTGCCGCGCATCCGCGGCAGTTACGAAGAAAGCCCAGCCACCCTGATCGACCATATCCTGCGCGACCGGCGCTGGTGTCAGGGCAATCTGCAACATCTGGGCCTGCTGGGATCAACCGGGTTCAAACCGCTGTCACGGTTCCATCTGTTTCACGGCGCAATCGGTTATCTTCTGTCGCCGATCTGGTTTGCGCTGCTGGTCATGTGGGCACTGATCGGGCGCGGCGAGGATGCCAGCGTGCTGATCTATTTCAGCGAAACCAACCCGTTGATGCCCACCTGGCCGGAAATGACCGAAGGACGCCATGTGCTGATCATCGTATTGATGTATGCAATGTTGCTGGCCCCGAAACTGTTGGGGGTGGCTTCTTTGCCGCTGACCGGCGCGCGGTTTGCAGAGTTCGGCGGCGGCTGGCGTCTTACCGGGTCTTTTCTGTCGGAAATTGCCCTGTCGGTGATCTATGCGCCGATCCTGATGGTGCAGCAGATGATCGCGGTGTTTCGCACGTTTCTGGGCCTGCAACGGGGCTGGCAGCCGCAGGCGCGCGATGGCGGTCGCTATGGCCTGGGGACGTTGATGATCACCCATGCGCTGGAAACGGTCAGCGGGCTGGCGCTGTGGGCGGGGATCATCGCCGGGGTGGTGTCACCCTGGCTGGTGCCGATCGCCTTTTCGCTGGCGCTGGCGGTGCCATTGTCGGCCCTGAGCGGGATGTCGATTTCGACACGCAAGACATGGTGGCTGGGCACCCGCGAAGTGTTCGCCGAACCACCCATCACCCAGGCCGCGCGGCACTATCGCAAGGAACTGAAATCGTTTCTTGAGGGCGGCAGCGACGTGGCGACACCGGCTGAGTGATCAGGCTGAGCGATCGGGCCGAGTGATGGGGCCGCGCCAATCGCCCGACCTATTCAGCCACTTGCGCCTCGAACCAGTCCAGTACCATGTCGCCCCAGCCCGCCGGCACCCTGTGCCCGCCCGGGAACATGGCCAGTTCCAGCGCCGAATCAGGCGCGCAATCCGTCCATTTGCGACGCCAGAAATCCCCGGTATCGCCATAGGAATCCGGGTTTTCGCTGGCGCAGGCGTTGGCCTCGCGCCAGATTTCCAGCCCGGCAAAGATATCGCCCTGCTGATACCGGCCCCCACCCAGAGAGCGCCCCTCGAGCGGCACTGTCTTGTCGGCCCAGCCGTGGGTGTGAAACAACTTGACCCGCCCGGCGCACTGATCGGGGTGCGGCCGCCAGAACCCGCCGGAAACCGAAGCATAGGCGGCAAAGGCCCCGGGCGTGTCGCAGGCCAGATAATTGACCATGAACCCACCCGCCGAGAACCCGGCCAGCAGGATACGGCCGCGGTTGAAACCAAATCGCCGGGACGCATCACCAGCCACATCCTGTAGGAACTGATTTTCGTCGCGCCCTTCCCAGCCGGGAAAGAAATTCCAGACAAAGCCCGATCCGCTGCCAAAACTGCGCTGCGCCGTCGGGGCCAGAACCGCATAGCCGCGCGCCAGAAGCGAATTGACCAACCGCTTGTTCCGCATGACCGTCGCGCCGCTTCCACCGGCTCCATGCAGGAACATGACAACCGGAGGTGAATCTGAGCCGGTATTCGGCAGGACAAGATCATATTCGCCACCCGGCATCCTGCATGAGTTCGGGTCGTCGCCGCAACGCGCCTGCGCCGGGCTGGCAAGAAACGACACGCCGATGAGAGCGCTCAGGAAACGGTTCATTCGGATGCCCCTTGGTAGGCGCGCGTTGGCAGGCCGCTGGCCAGCCAGCCGGGGCCAGCACGTGACCCAAGCATGCCTTCGGGAACGTCAATGATCCGGGTAAACCCGGCATCGCTCAGCCGTTTGCTCAACCTGGCCGACCGCACGCCACGCGCACAGATCAGGGCAACCGGCGTATCCAGATCACCGTTAACCAGCGTGCCGAGAATTTCCACGAAATCCTTGCGGCGCATATCCAGGGGTTCGGCCCCCTCGCCAACCCCGGTCTTGCGCCATTCATCCGGCCGGCGAATGTCGATCAGCACGATGTCACCGGTGACGGCCTGGGCGTGTATTTCGGCAACGCGCAGATCTGCGCCGGTGTAGGCAGGGGTCAGCATGGCCCAGAACGACACCGGGGCGACAAACATCCAGATCACGCCGGCAGTGAAAGATGCTGCCAGCAAACCGACCAGCCCCAGCACCACCCGCCGGGGCGTCATGCGGGACTGAATGTGTGTATCCGTCATCGGGTATTCTGCCTTTTTGTGCTGGGGTGGGAGTCTCAATTTCGAAGTTGGCGACCCTGAGATGCCTTTTTTGATCGTGTTGCGTCCAATTGGATTCACCTGCCAGAGTGAACGCAATACACCCTAACATGAAAGGTCGCGAAGAACCTCCCAACCGCTCGTAAAAGCCGTTCAAGTTCTCGTCAGAGCCAGGATCGGGCAGAAATCAAGCCATCGATTTGTGTGAAAACCCTGGCAGGGCTGGACAGTCGGGAAAATTTCCTTAGGCAAGAGAAAAGTTTCCTGGCGCGCTAACCCCGGAGTATTGCCCTCGTGTCTTTATTTCTGATTGTGGCATTGCCCTTTCTGGGTGCAGCGTTTCCCGCGCTGCTGATCCGGGCGGGTCGTAATTCTTCAGCCGCGGCGACCGGTATGGTCACGTTGCTGGCGCTGGTAGGTTTGCTGGTCAACGCCCCTGCGGTCCTGCGAGGCGAGGTGGTGACGGCCAGATTCGACTGGATGCCGGGACTGGGCCTGAATGCGAATTTCTTTCTCGACGGGTTGGGGTTGCTGTTTGCCGGACTGATCCTGGGAATTGGCCTGCTGATCATCCTGTACGCAAGGTTTTACCTGTCACGCAAAGACCCGATGGGTCAGTTCTATGCTTATCTTTTGTTGTTTCAGGGTGCGATGGTGGGCATCGTCCTCTCAGATAACATACTGCTTTTACTGGTATTCTGGGAACTGACATCACTGTCGTCCTTCCTTCTGATCGGCTATTGGAAACACCTGCCCGAGGGGCGTCAGGGCGCGCGCATGGCCTTGGCGGTAACCGGGTCGGGCGGGCTGGCGATGATCGGTGGCATGCTGATCATCGGCCATATCGTCGGCAGTTACGACCTGAGCGTGATCCTGCAACACAAAGACCTGATCCAAGCCTCGCCGCTGTATCTGCCGGCGCTGATCCTGATCCTGCTGGGCGCTTTCACCAAATCGGCCCAGTTTCCGTTCCATTTCTGGCTGCCTCACGCCATGGCCGCGCCCACCCCGGTGTCGGCCTATCTGCATTCGGCGACGATGGTGAAGGCCGGGCTGTTCCTGATGGCGCGGATGTGGCCGGTGCTGGCCGGAACCGAGGCGTGGTTCTACATCGTTGCCACCACCGGGTTGGTAACGATGGTGCTGGGGGCGGTGATTGCGCTGTTCAAGGATGACCTCAAGGCGCTGCTGGCCTATTCCACGGTCAGCCATCTGGGGCTGATCACCATGTTGTTGGGCCTGGGGACAAAAACGGCCGCGATTGTCGCCGTGTTTCACATAATCAACCACGCCACGTTCAAGGCTGCGTTGTTCATGACTGCCGGGATTATCGACCATGCGGCCCATACCCGCGACATCAAACGCCTGGGAGGGCTGGTGCACCTGATGCCCCTGACCTTCACCATTGCCCTGATAGCTGCTTTGTCGATGGCCGGGATCCCGCCGCTGAACGGGTTCCTGTCCAAGGAAATGATGCTGGAAGAGACCGTCGATACCCTGTGGCGCAATTCGCATTATCTGGTGCCGGGGCTGGCCGTTGTCGGGGCGATGTTCTCGGCGGCCTATTCGTTTCGCTATATTGCCCATGTGTTCCTTGGGCCGGTACGTGACGATTATCCGGCCAAGCCGCATGATCCGGGCGTGGGCCTGTGGCTGGCCCCTGGATTTCTGGCCGCCCTTGTGGTGCTGATCGGCCTTTATCCTAACTTCATATCCGGCCCGCTTGTCACCGCCGCCTCAAGCGCCGTGATCGGCGATGGGCACGTGCCGCATTTCCACGCCAAGCTGTGGCACGGGTTCACCACCGCGCTTTATATGTCGATTGTCGCCATCACCGGCGGTTTGGTTCTGCTGGCCATGCACCGGGGTCTTGCCCGGATATGGAACGCAGCGCCGCGCCCCGAGGCCAAGGTGATTTTTGACGCAATCATCGGCGGCACCACCTCGCTGAGCCGTCGAACGACGGACGCACTGCATGATGGATCGTTGACACGTTACGCGACGATCTTTCTGTTATTCACCCTGGCGCTGGCCGGCTATGCCTATGCCACCGGCACCATGGCCGCCCCGACACGGGCGATGCTGGACATGTCGGCGCTGCCGGTGATCGGTTGGATCTGTCTGGTCGGAGCAACCTTTTGCGTAGTCGTCTTTCACCGCAACCGCCTGTTGGCGCTGGTGCTGCTTGGGGTGGTCGGGCTGGTCGTATCGCTGGCGTTCAATTACCTCTCGGCCCCGGATCTGGCGCTGACCCAGATATCGGTCGAGGTGGTGACAATCATCCTGTTGCTGCTGGCGCTGAATTTCATGCCCAAGGAAACCCCGAAGGAAAGCGCCCCCGCGCGGCGCTTGCGTGACGTGGTTCTGTCGGTGCTGGCCGGGCTGGGCACAGGGGGGCTGATCTATGCGCTGATGCAGCGCGGCTTTTCGCAGCCTTCAATCTCGAAATACCATCTGGCCAACTCGCATTCGGGCGGCGGCGGCGACAATGTGGTCAACGTGATCCTGGTGGATTTCCGAGGCTTTGACACGTTCGGAGAGATCATCGTGCTGGGGATTGCCGCCATCGTGATCTTTGCCATCACCGAGGCCGTTCTGGCCAGCAATGTACGCGCCCGCCTGCTGAACCGCGTGCCCGACCAGCCGCAAGCGGGCGACAGCCACCCGCTGATGATGGTGATTGTGACACGCATGATGATGCCCATTGCCCTGATGGTTGCCGCCTATATCTTTTTGCGGGGCCACAACGCGCCCGGCGGCGGCTTTGTCGCCGGGCTGATCGCCGCGATTGCGGTGATCATGCAGTACATGGCCTCGGGCTTTGGCTGGGCATCCGACCGCCAGCGGTTCTACTACCACGGCATTATCGGGTCGGGCGTTCTGGTGGCAGCGCTGACCGGCATGGGATCGTGGTTCGCCGGGATGCCGTTCCTGACCAGCGCCTTTGGCTATGTGTCTATCCCGCCGCTGGAGAAGTTCGAACTGGCCACGGCAGCACTGTTTGATCTGGGGGTATTTCTGGCAGTGCTCGGGGCGGTGATGCTGGCATTGGAAAGCCTCGCCCGATTTGCCTGGCAACCGGGCATGGACAGCGAATTCGCCATGGATATCAACCCGGCCCGCGATGCCGAAACCCAGCCGGCAGAGGAGACCTGAAACATGGAGATGATTCTGGCCTCTGCCGTCGGCGTTCTGACCGCCTGTGGTATCTACCTGATACTGCGCCAGCGCACCTTTCCGGTGATTATCGGCCTGTCGCTGCTGTCTTATGCGGTCAACGTGTTCCTGTTCGCCACCGGGCGGCTGGCGCTGAACAAGCCGCCCATTCTGGACGCGCATCTTCACGATGCCGCCAGCTATACCGACCCGCTGCCTCAGGCGCTGGTGCTGACGGCGATCGTGATTTCGTTCGGAATGACGGCGGTGGTGGTAATGATCGCGCTAAGCGCCTACCTCTCGGCGCGCAATGACCGGATCGACATGGAACCGGATTACAAATACGACGACGAACAAGAGGCCACACCCGAACCCGACACCGAGGGCGACGCATGAGCCACCTGATTATACTGCCGATCGTGCTGCCGGCCATTCTGGCACCGTTCATCATCATGGTCATCCGCCATCACCTGGACCTGCAACGGGTCTTTTCGCTGGCCAGCACCGTGATATTGGCAGGCATCACGCTGACATTGATGGCGCAGGCCACAAGCGGTGACATATCGGTTTACGAACTGGGCAACTGGCCGGCCCCCTTTGGCATCGTTCTGGTGCTGGACCGTCTGTCGGCGCTGATGATCGTGCTGACGGCAGTGCTGGCGCTGGTGGTGCTGCTTTATGTCATCGGCACCGGCTGGGACACGAAGGGCCGGCATTTCCACGCCCTGTTCCAGTTCCAGCTAATGGGGGTGATGGGGGCATTCCTGACCGGGGATGCCTTTAACCTGTTCGTGTTCTTCGAAGTACTGCTGATCGCCTCATACGGGCTGATGATCCACGGCGGCGGCGCGCGCCGCCTGCGGGCCGGGGTGCAATACGTGGTCTATAACCTCCTCGGGTCTACCCTGTTCCTGTTCGCGCTTGGCACGCTTTATGCGGTCACCGGTACGCTGAACATGGCCGATCTGGCCGAGCGTGTTGCGGCGTTGCCGGCGGATGAAACCGCATTGTTGCGGGTCGGGGCGGTTCTTTTGCTGCTAGTGTTTGCCATCAAAGCGGCGGTGCTGCCGCTGCATTTCTGGCTGCCGGCCAGCTATGCCAATGCGCCAATGCCGGTGGCGGCGCTGTTTGCCATCATGACCAAGGTCGGGGCCTATTCGATCCTGCGGATGTATACGCTGGTGTTCGGACCGGAGGTGGCGGTGACTGACGGGCTGGTCGGCGACTGGCTGCTGCCGGCGGCGTTGCTGACACTGGCGGTTGGCACCCTTGGCATCCTTGGGGCGCAAAAGCTGGGCAAGCTGGTGGCGTTTGCGGCCATCGGTTCGATGGGGACGCTGCTGATTGCTATTTCACTGTTCACGCCGCAGGCAACCGGAGCGGCGCTTTATTATGTGATCCATTCCACCCTGGCGACGGCACTGATGTTCCTGGTCGCCGACCTGATCACCGAGCGGCGCAGCGGGACCATCGCCCCTGCACCACCCATGGCCCAGAACGGACTGATCGCCGCGCTGTTCTTTGCAGGAGCCATAGCCATGGCCGGAATGCCGCCCCTGTCGGGGTTCATCGGCAAGCTGCTGGTGATGGATGCTGCGCGGGACGCGCCGCAAGTGTGGCTGATCTGGGCGGTGATCCTGATTGCCTCATTGATCACGGTGATTGGGTTTGCACGGGCCGGATCGCTGATCTTCTGGAAATCATACGACCCGTCGCTGGCAGAAACCCCTGATGAGCAAAGCGAAGAGGTTCCCTCCGCGCCGCGCCGCGCTGCGGCCCTGCCCTTTGTTGCCGTTTTTGCCTTGCTCGCAGGATTGGTGGCCATAACGATATTCGCCGGCCCGGTCACCAACTATACAAACGCCACTGCCGCCCAGCTGTTTGATCCGGGCGGCTATATCGACGCTGTTCTCAAGAGGCCCTGACCCATGAACCTTGCGCGCAGGCTTTTGCCCCACCCCCTGCTGACCTTCCTTCTGACGTTTGCCTGGCTGCTTCTGGTCAACAGCTTTTCGCTGAATTCACTGTTGTTCGGCTTTCTGCTTGGGATCGTTATCCCCTTCATCACCCGCCCTTTCTGGCCGGATCGTCCCAGCCTGCGCAATCCGGTGATGATGGTCGAATACATGTTGGTGGTGCTTTATGATATCGTCGTTGCCAACATTGTCGTGGCCCGTCTGATCCTGTTCAAACGCAACTCTGACCTGCAACCGGCCTGGGTCAGCATCCCACTTGAGCTGCGCACCCCCGAGGCAATCACCGTGCTGGCCGCAACCATCACCCTGACGCCGGGCACCGTGTCGGCGGATATGTCGGACCACGGCCATTGCCTGTTGGTGCATTGCCTGGATGCACCGGACCCGGAAGCGGTGCGCGACGAGATCAAGCACCGTTACGAACGCCGCCTGATGGAGATATTCGAATGATCGCTTACGCCATCTACTTCACTTCCGCCTGTTTCGGGGCCGCGCTGCTCATGAACCTCTGGCAGATTGCCACCGCCGAGGGCATCGGCGACAGGGTTCTGGCGCTGGACACGATGGTGATCAACTCAATCGCCCTGCTGATCCTTTACGGGTTGATCAACGGTACCGAGATCTATTTCGAGGCGGTGATGATCATCGCCATGCTTGGCTTTGTTTCAACCGTGGCTTACGCGCGCTTCATGCTGCGCGGCAACATCATCGAATGAGGCGCGCATGACCCCGATCCTCGAAATCCTGATCTCGGCCTTTCTGGTCATCTCCGGCATCTTCGGCTTTGTCGGTTCCTACGGGCTGATCAAGCTGGATAACCCGATGTCGCGCCTGCATGCCCCGACCAAATCGACAACGCTGGGGGTGGGCGGTGTTCTGATCGCCTCGATCCTGCATTCTCTGATGTCCGAGGGGCATTTGTCGTTGCATGAACTGCTGATTACCCTGTTCCTGTTCCTGACTGCGCCGATCACGGCAAATTTCATTGCCAAGGTGCATATCCACCGGCATGAAACACCGAAATCGCTGCCTCTGGTCGACGAGGATCAGGAGTGGGCCACTTTGGCAAGTGATGACATCCCGCCCAATGATGCCGGGTCCAATAACACAGGACCCGAAACAGAGTAACCAAAACGGGTGCAGCGCCCGGACAACCAGGCCGGAACCCACATATGTTACATCCCCATCTTCCCCTGACTCACGATCTCGTGCTGATCGGAGGCGGCCATACTCACGCTCTGGTGTTGCGCAAATGGGGCATGAACAAACTGCCGGGCGCACGTTTGACGGTGATCCACCCAGGTCCGACGGCCCCCTATTCGGGGATGCTGCCGGGCTATGTGGCCGGGCACTACCGGCGCGAAGAACTGAATATCGACCTGATCCGGCTGGCCCGGTTTGCCGGGGCGCGGGTTGTGCCCGGCAATGCGACGGGTATTGATCTGGAGGCCCGTCAGATACATGTGCCGGGCCGCCCGCCGATCGGGTTCGATCTGGCATCGGTCAATGTGGGGATTACCTCGGATATGCCCTCTATGCCGGGGTTCGGCGCGCATGCCATACCGGCCAAGCCGCTTGGTCCCTTTGCCGCGAAATGGCGCGCCTACCTTGATGGTCCCGCCCCCGGAGAAGTGGCGGTGATTGGCGGTGGCGTGGCCGGCGCGGAACTGGCTATGGCAATGGCCAATGCTTTGATCGCAAGAGGCCGGACCGGCAACCGGGTCACTCTGATCGACAACGCCAGTGCCCTGTCTGTTCTCGGCGCAAAAGCACAAACCCGCATCCGCGCGGCCATGCAGGCCCTTGGGGTAGAGGTGATCGAGAACGCGCAGATCGCCTCGGTCCACGCCGACCACCTGCTGCTGGGCGATGGCCGGCGGATCGCCTCGTGTTTTACCACCGGCACGGCCAGAGCGAAGGCGCTGGACTGGATCGGCGATACCGGGCTGGCGCTGAACGATGGGTTCATAAAGGTCGACAAATCCCTGCGCTCCAGCGACCGGCACGTTTTTGCCGCCGGCGATTGCGCGCATCTGACCGAAACCCCCCGCCCCAAGGCCGGGGTCTATGCGGTGCGCGAAGCCCCGGTCCTTTATCACAACCTGCGCGCAGTGCTGACCGGCGATCCGCTGCGGCATTATCATCCGCAACGCGATTACCTGAAGCTGATTTCGCTGGGCGGAAAATCCGCGCTGGCCGAAAAATTCGGTACGGTGTTTTCCGGTTCAACCATGTGGCGCTGGAAAAACCGGATAGACCAGAAGTTCATGGAGCAGTTTCGCGATTTGCCCGCCATGGACCCGCCGGAAATTCCGGCCATGCACACCTCTGGCTTGCCCGAAACACTAGGTGAAAAACCCCTGTGCGGCGGCTGTGGTGCCAAGGTCGGGCGTCGCGCCCTGCGCGGCGCGCTTGCTGTCTTGCCCGATCCGGAGCGGGACGACATTCGGCCGTTGCCCGGCGACGATGCCGCGCTGCTGCTGACCGGTGGCGCGCGTCAGGTAATGACCTCGGACCATCTGCGCGCCATCACCGATGACCCGGTGCTGATGACCCGGATTGCCGCCGTTCACGCGCTTGGGGATATCTGGGCCATGGGGGCCACGCCGCAGGCGGCAACGGCCACGGTTATCCTGCCACGTCTGTCACCTGAGTTGCAGGATCGCACGTTGGGCGAAATCATGCAGGTGGCCGGGGAAGAAATGCGCGCGGCAAAGGCCGAGATTGTTGGCGGGCATACGTCCGTCGGCGATGAGTTGACCATCGGATTCACGGTGACCGGCCTGTGTGACAGCGCGCCGATCACCTTGGGCGGAGGGCACGCGGGCGACGCGCTTATCCTGACAAAACCGCTGGGGTCCGGCGTTCTGATGGCCGCCGAGATGGCCGGGTTGGCCAACGGCGAGTGGGTGCTGGCTGCGTTTGAACACATGACCCAAAGTCAGGCACAGGCGGCGCGTATCCTGGCGCACGCACATGCGATGACGGATGTGACCGGCTTTGGTCTGGCGGGGCATCTGGCGGGCATATGCGAAGTGTCGGGGGTCGGGGCCAGCCTTGATCTGATGCGGATTCCGGCAATGGACGGAGCCGTGGAACTGGCCGCCAAAGGTGTCCGGTCAACCCTGTTTGACGACAACCGCGCACTGCTGCCCGGACTGCCAGACACAGGCAAGGCCGCGCTGTTGTTCGACCCTCAAACCGCCGGTGGGTTGCTGGCCGCCGTGCCGGCAGATCAGGCTGATGCGTTGGTGGATAAGCTGTGTGAGGCCGGATATGAAGCGGCGCGGATCGGGCAATTGACGGATGCGCCATCCGGCATCGTTCTGGCCTGACGCGGGCTTTTGCCACACCGGTTCTGGCCTCAAATGCCCATCGCCGCCTCGATCCGGGCTGCCACCTGTGCCAGCCCCGCTTCATCCAGCGTTTTCGCTTCAATCGTCTCAAGCACCCGGACAGCATGGGCATTGCGCGATTTGTCATAGGCCGGATCGTAATGCTGCTGCATCAGCGCCAGCGCCAGCCCGGCCTTGTCGCCCGCGCCGATCAACTCAAACCAGCCGTCAACCACACCATGCCCCCGGTACTTGCGCAACGGATCCAGCTTGCGACACAGGTTTTCCGCGTCTGACATGATGTCACTATAGGTCCGAACAAGAAAGGCAGAGCGTTCCTCCACCGGGGCCGTCACTTCGATCCTGGGAGAATTTCTCATTGCGGACCAAAGGCTTGGAGGGATGATCCGCGCGCCTATCTTGCTTGATTCCGCCTCGACCAGAACCGGTCTGTCCGGGTCCAGCGCATCAAGCGCAAAGGCCAGCCGTGTTTCGAACGCCTTTTGGCCCGGCTGGGGGTCGTCCATGCCACCCAGCAAAGAACCGCGGTGTCCGGCCAGCCCCTCAAGGTCCAGCACCTGAACGCCGCGCGCCATCAGCACATGCAGCAACGCCGTCTTGGCCGTGCCGGTATAGCCATCCAACGCCACCAGACGATGCGGCAGTGGATCGTCATAAAGCCGGCGTTTGACCAACCGGCGGTAACTGCGATAACCGCCTTCGATGACGTCCGAGCGCCAACCAACCTGGCCCAGCATCCAGCAGAACGACCCCGACCGCTGGCCGCCGCGCCAGCAATAGACAAGGGGTCGCCAACTGCCCTCTTTGTCCATCAGCTGCGTTTCGACATGGGTGGCGGCATTACGAAACACCATCGCCGCGCCGATCTTGCGCGCCAGAAAGCGGCTTTTCTGCACATAGATCGTGCCAACCTTTGCCCGTTCTTCATTGCTCAGAACCGGCAGGTTGATGGCACCGGGCACATGGTCCTCGGCAAATTCCGCCGGGCTGCGCACGTCGATCACCGCATCAAACCCGTGATCCAAAAGTTCGTGAAGTGAGGTGTATTCCTGCGCCATGTCCCCGCCATAACGCGCCAGGCAGGCAGGCGAAAGCCGCCATTGGCCGGAAAACCGGCAATTGGGACGAAATTAGGGGAATGTGCTACAATATGTATACTTGTCATTTCTTTGCCAGGCCTCCTGAATCCACCCACCACCCTGGTTCACAATACCCATGCCCTACCCATGCTCCGAGGACGAAAATGGACATATACAAAATGCCCGGCCACCTGATCCGGCGTCTGAACCAGATCTCGGTGGCGCTGTTTTCCGAACGGATGGCCGAGGGCGGCCTGACCCTGACCCCGGTGCAGTTCGCCGCCCTTGTCGGGATCCACGCCCATCCGGGCATCGATCAGGCCACGCTGGCCGGGCTGGTGGCCTATGACCGGGCAACGCTGGGCAAGGTCATTGACCGTCTGGAAAGCCGGGCCTTGTTATGCCGCGCCACATCGCCCAGAGACCGGCGCGCCAAGACGCTGACGTTAACCGACGCAGGTCGAGCGCTGCTTGAGGAGGCCGGCCCACACGTGGAAGCTGTGCAACCCGACATTCTGGCCGGGCTGAACAAAACCGAGAGAGGGGTTTTTCTGAACCTTCTCAGCAAAATCACCATGGCCGGGAACGAGCACAGCCGCGCGCCCCTCAAGGCTCCCGGCGACAAATCGAGCCTTTAGAGAGTGTTGCATTCAATTGAATTCAATCAAACGCAGCACTCTCTAAAGGTCACGTTTGCGCAGCCAGTTCGATCAATTGCGCACCGCTGGCGCGGTTGGAATTCACCACCCGGTCGACCCGGTGGAACGCCAGTACACCCTCGGCCGCCGGCCGCATCAACACCGCCGCGCCCTTGCCCGCCTCGCCAAGCCAAAGCGGCCAGTCGTCAGGGTCCACAATCAATGGCATCCTGTGGTGGATCGCCGACAGGGTAGCGTTGGCCGGCGTTGTGACAATAGCGCACGTGGGCCGCATTTCATCCTGGCCCCAATTCTGCCAGATTCCGGCAAAAGCAATCGGCGCGCTGTCACGGCGGTGGATATACCAGGGCAGCCGGTCTCCGGCCTCATTTTTGGTCCACTCATAAAACCCGGTAGCGACGATCAGGCAACGCCGGTCGCGAACCGCCGCGCGGAAAGCGGGTTTCTCAGCGATGGTTTCGGCGCGGGCATTGATCAAAAGCGGCCCACCGGCTTCGGATTTGTACCAATGCGGCAAAAACCCCCAGCGCATCGGCACCAATCTGCGCCCGGTTTCGCCGGTTTGTACCACATGCACCGCGTTCGTCGGGCAGACGTTGAAATTGGGCACTTGCGGCAAGGCATTGGCCGGTTGTGCGGCAAACAGTTGCGCCATCACATCAGTTGGCAGGGTTATGGCAAATCGTCCGCACATCAAAAACAGTTTAGCGGTGGTTCTCTCTATTGAAAACCGGAACCAATCCCGTAAACATCGCAGCCATGACATTTGAAAGCGACATCAAGCTGGCCCGGCAGAAATTGCAAAACGGCCAACACAAACACGCCTTCAGGGCCGCCAAGTCTGCCATGAAGAAAAGTGCCCGATCACCCTTTCCCCTCAATTTCGCCGGGATTGCCCTAGGCGGAATGGGCAAGCACCGCGAGGCGGTGGCTCTGTTCAAAAAGGCCCTGAAACTGGATCCTACCTTTCATGACGCGCGCAAGAACCTGGCCCAGTCGCTGATCCTGCTGGGAGAGGCGCACCAGGCCCGGTCGCTTCTTGGGAAATTGGTGGATCAAACCCCCAATGACGCAGATGCCTGGTATTTGCTGGCGCAGGCCAGCGCTAAATCCGGCCAGCCTGAGAGTGCCGAGATGGCGGCCGGCAAGTCCATCGAACAGGCCCCAAACCAGGCCCGCGCCTATAATCTGCGGGCCTTGGTACGTGGCCAGATGGGGCAAATAAATGAGGCGCTGGAAGATTATGAAAATGCGCTGCGGCTTAACCCCAATGACGTCGACACGTTGATCAATATCAGCCTGCCGCTGGCGCGTCAGACCCGATACGATGAGGCAATGAAGACCGTCAGCCGGGCCGTGGAACTGGCACCTGATCATGTGGGCGCGCGGTTGCGACTGGCGATGCAGCTGGTCGAGGCCGGTGAGAGCGACAAGGCCATCGACCAGTATCATCAGGTGCTGAAGCTGGTGCCGAAGCACCCCGAAGCCATTGAACAGCTTGCCCAGTTGCAATCACAAGACCAGAACTGCGAACTGGAACCTCTGGCCAAATCGGCCCTGAAAACCGCGCCAAAAAAGTCCGGCGCACGGGTAAGTCTTCAGTTTGCGCTGGCCAGAATTGCCGAGCAGGCCGGTCATCAGGCACAAGCCGATGGTTTTTTGGACGGGGCCAACCGGGATATGGCGGCGACCCTGCCTTACGATGCAAAGGGCGATGGCGCGCTGAGTGCCAGGCTGCTGGCGCGGTTCGAAAGGCCAATTCCGTCGGACACGCAGGCGACGGATGGCCCGGTGCCGGTCTATGTGGTGGGCCTGCCGCGTTCGGGCACCACGCTGGCCGAGGCCATATTGGGCGCACATACACATGTGGCCCCACTTGGAGAGCGCGCAGCGTCCGGTATCCTGTTGCAAACGGTGATCAGGGATGGCCTGCCGTTTGACGCAAAAGCGGTGCAGGCGTTCATCGCCGGCGACATGAAATTGCTGCCGGAGATGCCGGCAGAGACGCAGGCCTATGTGGACAAGATGCCCGAGAATTACCGGCTGATAGGTTTTCTGAAAACCGCCTATCCGCAGGCAAGGATCATCAATCTCAGGCGTGATCCGCGCGATATTGCCCTGTCGATGTGGCGCGGGCATTTCGCCGGTACGGCGCTGTCTTATACGTATGATCTTCGCGCCATGGCGCACCGGTTCAACCTTTATGCCGCGATGTTGGCGCATTGGCACAGGGTGCTGCCCGGTGCCATTCTGGATCTGCGATACGAGGATATGGTGGGCGACGTCGGTGCCACCAGCCGCGTTCTGGCCGGGTTTTGCGGGTTGGACTGGCAACCGGGCATGGCACGGCCAGACCTGAATGCCGGGCAGATTCTGACCTCAAGCGCGACGCAATTGCGCCAGCCGGTGCATAGCCGGTCGGTCGGCAAGTGGCACCAGCACGAAACCCTGCTGGGACCCTTTAGCGAACACCTTGATCCCGAGTTATGGCCCGAAATCGCCTGAACTATTTCCGACCGATCCGACCATCGACATAAGGCGTGTAAGGCGCGTGCGCCGCCAGATATTCGGCCAAAACATCCGCCACATCCGGCCCGTAGTCATAGGCGTTCTTGTCATCGCCGCTGAACACCTTGTAGCCGTCACCGCCGTTGCGCACGTAATTATTGGTCACCACCAGATAGGTCTTGCCCGGATCAATCGGCACAAACCCGTCGCCATTGGCCACCATCACCGATTGTATGCGCCCCTCGTTCGCGGCCACCTCGGGATTCCATGTGTATGTCAGCCCGGCCACCTGCGGGAACCGGCCCTTGACCTCTTCCACCTGGCTGACGCCGTTTTCCAGCGCGTCAATGACGCCCTGACCGCTGATTTCAAAGGTCGACAGGGTGTTCTGGAACGGCAGCACACTCAGCACCTCTCCCATGGTGATGTCGCCCGCATCAATGCTGGCACGTAGCCCGCCCGAATTGGCGAATGCAATACTCACCCCCTGATCCCTGACCCGGTCAAGCATCGCATCGGCCACCAGATTGCCCATGGCGCATTCCTGCACACGACACACTGCCCGGTCGCCTTCGATCATCGACGCCGCAGAGGCCACCACCTTGTTGCGGACCTCGTCCAGCGGCAGGGCCAGTTCGGCAATGCGGTCGACAGTGCCGGCGTCCTCGGCCACCGTTCCATCCATCACCAGCGGCTCGCCCCTGGCTTCGGTGAGGTTGCCGGCGTCGTCAAAGGTGACATTCAACTCTCCCAGATACTTGCCGTAGGCATAGGCCTGCACGATCGCCGTGTTGCCCACCATCGTCGGATACGGCCCGACGGCCCGGTCCGAGGTATTGCTGAGGTATGAATTGGAATGCCCGCCGACGATCACGTCAACGCCGGTGGTTTGTGCGGCAACCCGCTTGTCCACCGCGTAACCCGAATGGCTGAGAACGATGATCTTGTTCACACCCATGCCCGTCAGCCTGTCCACCTCGCCCTGAACCGCCGCTACGGGTTCCGAGAATGTGATATTCGGCCCCGGCGAGGCCAACTCGTCGGTATCCTGCGGCGTCAGGCCGATCAGGCCGATCTTTTCGCCGCCGCGTTCGATCACTGTCGATTTCAACAGTTTATCCGCAAGCATTTGTTCGCCGCTGTAATCGGCGTTGGACATCAGCACCGGAAAACCAACCGCATCCATGAAGCCGCGCAGCACCTCGGGGCCGTCGTCGAATTCGTGGTTGCCCACGGTCATCGCGTCATAGCCCAGCTTGTTCATCATCTCGGCAGCAACCTTGCCCTTGTAATAGGTATAAAACAGCGAGCCCTGAAACTGATCGCCGCCATCCACCAGTATCGCATTGTTCGACCGTGCGCGTGCCGCCTTGATCCCGGTGACCAGCCGCGCCGAGCCACCAAAACACTTGCCCCCAGCGTTATCCTCGGCCCCGCAACCGCTGTCGTATTTACTGATCGGTTCGAAACGGGAATGGAAATCGTTGGTGTGCAGAATGGTCAGTTGGTAGTCGGCAGCAGCGATCCCGGCGGTCAGGCCAAGGGCGGCGACAGAGGAAAGAAATCGGATCATCATTACAGCTACTCCCAGGTTGATTTGCCGGGGATGGTGCGCCGCATTGCCGCCCTTGTCAAAGGGTCTGACGACCATCCGCCGCGGTTTTCAGACTTGATTCCTCCCGGGCCAACGGGCATCACGCGGCCATGCTGATTTACAAGATTTTCCGCGCCACCGAATGGGCCACCCTTCAGGCCCAGGGCGAAACCCCTGGTGCGCCAATAGACCTGGTGGACGGGTTTGTGCATTTCTCGACCGCAGAACAGGCCACAGAAACTGCCGCCAAACACTTTGCCGGTCAGGACGATCTGATGCTGCTGGCGCTGGAGGGCGACCAGATGGGTGCCGCCCTGAAATGGGAAATCTCGCGCGGTGGCGCGCGTTTCCCGCATCTTTACCGCGCCTTGCGGCTGGACGATGTTCTGTGGGCCAAGCCTCTGCCGCTGGTCGATGGGCAGCACGTTTTTCCGGATCAGATGGCATGAGCCTGATCGAACGGGCTGGACTGGCGGCACTGCGCCGGCTTGACCCCGAAACCGCGCATGGGCTGGCGATAAAGGCCTTGCGGATGGGCCTGACCCCGGCACCGGGGCCGGTCACGTCCGACCGGCTGCGATGCAATCTGGCGGGGATCACATTGCCCAACCCGGTCGGTCTGGCCGCCGGGTTCGACAAGAACGCAACCGCCCTCGCGCCTCTATCGCGCGCCGGTTTCGGGTTCATCGAGGTCGGGGCCGCGACCCCGCGCCCGCAGGCAGGCAATGCCCGCCCGCGCCTGTTTCGCCTGACGCAGGACCGCGCGGCGATCAACCGCTTTGGCTTTAACAACGACGGAATGCGGGCGATTGGCGCGCGTCTGGCCCAGCGGCCCCAGGGCGGCGTAATCGGCCTGAACCTTGGGGCCAACAAGGACAGCGACGACCGGGCCGGCGATTTCGCCCGCGTCCTGACCCATTGCGGTGCGCATCTGGATTTCGCCACGGTGAACGTGTCTTCCCCCAACACCGAACGGTTGCGTGACCTGCAAGGCAAGGCGGCCCTAAGCGCCCTGCTGAGCGGAGTGATCGCGGCGCGTGACGCGCAGGACCGTCGCATACCGGTGTTCCTGAAAATCGCCCCGGATCTGAGCGAGGCCGAACTGGCCGATATCGCCGACGTGGCGCGCGGCATCCCGGTCGATGCGATCATCGCCACCAATACCACGCTGGACCGCGACGGGCTGACCAGCCCACATGCGCAGGAAAAAGGCGGCTTGTCCGGTGCGCCGCTGTTCGACAAATCCACACGGGTTCTGGCGCGGCTATCTCAACTGACCGATGGCGCGATCCCGCTGATCGGGGTGGGCGGTATCGGTTCAGCCGAACAGGCCTATGCCAAGATCCGCGCCGGGGCGTCGGCGGTGCAGCTTTACACCGCTCTGGTTTATAACGGGTTGTCGCTGGTTCGTGACATCACGAACGGCCTTGATGACTTACTGGCCCGTGACGGGTTTCAATCGGTGGCCGAGGCTGTTGGCACCAAACGAGAGGACTGGTTATGATCATCTATTGGCACAACCCGCGCTGTTCGAAATCCCGCGCCGGACTGGCGTTGTTGCAGGACCGTGGGGCCGAGGTGACGGTGCGCCTGTACCTTCAGGACGCACCGTCAGAGGCGGAAATCACCGCAGCGTGGCGCGCCCTTGGCGAACCGCCGGTAATCGACATGATGCGCAGCGCTGACAAGGCCTTCAGCGAGGCTGGACTGCGCAAAACCGACAGCGACGCGGTGCTGATGGCCGCCATGGCCGCAAACCCGGCGCTGATCGAACGCCCGATTGCCATTTCCGGCGCGCGGGCGGTGATCGGACGGCCAACCGAACGATTGTTAGACCTGGCTTAACCCGCCTGCGCCTCAAGCGCGCGATACCTCAGCGCCAGGCTGACTCCGCGCGCCACAAACGAGATCAGCAGCGCGGCCCAAAGCCCGTGGTTGCCATATCCCGGCATCAGCAGCCAAACAGCGGCGGCGTAGATACCAAAGCTGACCACCATCATGTTGCGCATATCCCCCGACCGGGTCGCGCCGACAAATATCCCGTCCAGCATCCAGGCGGCCCAGCCCAGAACCGGTGCGACAACCATATAGGGCAGATAGACCCGCGCGACCTCGCGCACCTCGTCCGAGGTGGTCATCACATCTATCAACGACCCACCCAACAGGGCAAAAACCAGCGCCAGAACAACCACCGTGACCAGCCCCCAAAAGCTGGTCATCCAGGCTCCGCGCCTCAATGCCGCCCTTTGCCGCGCGCCCAGCGCCTGCCCGACCAGCGCCTCGGCGGCAGCGGCAAAACCGTCCATCGCATAGCCGGTGATGAACAGGAACTGCATCAGCACCTGATTGGCCGCCAGCGTCGCATCGCCAAACCCCGCACCAAGAAACAGGAACGACACGAATATCGCCTCGATCATCAGCGAGCGGATCAGCAGATCGGTGTTCACAATCGCCATATTGCGCAGCTTTGGGGCATCAAACACCCGCGCCCAATCACGCCAGCGCGGACCGATGAAAACGCCCCGGCAGAACCATAACGCCAGCGCCAGCCCCGACCATTCGGCCAGAAACGTGGCGAACGCCACGCCATTCACGCCCCAGCCCAGCCCCATCACGAACCACAGATCAAGGGCTATGTTCAGCCCGTTCATCCACAATTGCAGCACCATCACCGCACTTGTTCGTTCCTGGGCGATCAGCCAGCCGGTGATGCCATACATGGCAATCGCCGCCGGAGCCGACCAGAGGCGGATGCGCATATAGCCGTCCGCCAGACCCTCGACCTGCGCGCTGGCGGGCGAGACCTGAAAGCTGGCCCAGATCAGCGGTGATTGCAGCACAATCAGCGCCAACCCGCCACCGCCGCCAATCAGCAGGGCGCGGATAAGCAGGGCGATGACTTCGCCCTCATCCCCTGCCCCGCGCGCCTGAGAGGTCAGGCCAACCGTGCCCATGCGCAAAAATCCGAACAGCCAGTACAACGCGGTGACGATGATCGCACCGATCCCCACCGCGCCAATCGGTGCGGCCTGCCCAAGCTGGCCGACCACGCCGGTATCCACCGCGCCAAGAATCGGCACGGTGGCATTGGCCAGCACGATCGGTGCGGCAATCGCCAGAACCCGGCGGTGGGTAATCCGCGCCGCGGCCGGCGTCACGCCGGCGGGCGCGCCGGTTGCGGCATCAGGAAATGCCCGGCCGCCTGGGCGTAAAGCTTGGCCTGATTGTCCTGCCACGCCTCGACCCTGACAGAGGCGTAACGCCGCCCCAACCGGCTGATCGTGGCCCGCGCATAGGCGTCACGCGGCAGGCCCGAGCGCAGGTAATCAACCGTGAAATCAATGGTTTTGGGCAGATTGGGCAAGTCGCCCCTGGCCATCTGCTCGGCATCGATTTCCCCCGATTCGATGTCTGGCCACAGATAGGCCCAGCTAAGAGAGATGATCGACGTCACCTCAAGAAACGCCGCCGTTACACCGCCATGGATAGCCGGCAGCATCGGGTTGCCGATCAGCGGTTCGCTAAAGTTCAGCACGCCGGTCAATTCATCGCCGCGCCGGTCGAATCCGATGCCGAGGAACTTCGTGTAAGGCACCCCTTCGACCAATGCGCGCAATGCGGCGTCGCGCCGTTGTTTCACTACCTGCACCGGTTCGGGTTGTTTGCGGCTCATGGTTTTACCTCCACGGCAAAGGAACCCGTGGCCGTGGCCACCGGGTTATCAGCATCGTCGTCAACCGCTGTCGCCCGCACAAAAGCTACATTTCGGGTGATATGGAAACAGGTGGCTGTGGCAACAATTGTCTGGCCCGGTCTGGCGGCGCGCATATAGTCAATGCGCAGATCAATGGTTGCGGTGCCTCCCGGTGCGGACGGATGGCACATGACGGCTGCGCCACAACAGGTGTCCATCACCGCCGAAACCGCCCCACCGTGAATCACCCCGGTTTTGGGATCACCGATCAGCTTTTCATCATAGGGCATGGCAATGATCGCCCGTCCATTGCCTATATCGGTCAGTTTCATACCAAGCGCCTTGGCATGAGGAATAACCTCAAGGAATTGCCCGTTAAGTTCTTCCATGTCCGCCATGCCACCTGCTCCTTGAATATTTCACATATATGATCCTCAGTCGCCCCCAAGGGCAAGCCCGCCGGTTGCGCTTGGGGGTACATCGGAATACCTTTGCCCCGTGAGGGAGAACCAGAAATGTCAGAGCCGCGTTTGTCATTCAAGGAGATGTGCGCCGAATTCGACGTGACCCCACGTACACTGCGGTATTACGAGTATATCGAGCTACTGCATCCTGACCGCGAAGGGCGTTCAAGGTTCTATGGCACACGCGAAGCAGCGCGGATGAAGCTGATCCTGCGGGGCCGGAAATTCGGCTTTCAGCTGGAAGAAATCCGCCAGTGGCTGCTGATCTACGAAAACGAAGGCAATTCCGCACAGATGCAGGCGTTTGTGGAAATGGCCGACCGGCAGTTGAAAGAGCTGAAGGAACAGCGCAAGCAACTGGACGAAGCCATGAGCGAACTTGAGGCCCTGCGCAAAGTGGCGATCAAGGCCTGAGACCAGCGCAAAACAACCCCACCAGGACAGATTGGCCAAGCGCGCATCTTGCACGAATGGTAATTTTTGCGTGATACGTGGCGGGCATGGTTGATCCGGCACCACGATTGCCTGCATGCTGAATTAAGTCGGCTTGGAATGGCATCACAGCAAGCGACCGCACCCGTGAACAAGGCATTGGTATCAATGACCAATACTATCCAGCCCCTTGCTATTACGCTTGTTTTATTCAGCCTTGCCGCCTGCGATCCCGGACCAGGAGGCATGGGCACAGCCCCACCCGGAGTGTCGCAAGAGGCACATGACGCAAAAGTGGCGGCAAAGCGTAAATCCCGAAGAGCCTATTACAGCGGCCCGCGCGGAGGCGCATCCGGGCGCTAAACCCGATGCCGCAAACCTTTGGGATGCCGGGACTCTCCTACCTTTCCTGGCTGATACGTCCCGATAAACTGCGGCAAACTGCATTTCTCAAAGTGACGTGACGTCTGACTTACGTAAACGTCAAGCGTGTGTTGTAAAAGCTCAAGGTAATTCACACCTGAGCGTCTCAACCAGATGACGAGAGTAATCAGTATGACCGAAGAAATAATGACAATACGCGAAATGTGTGACGCCTTTGACGTTACCCCGCGCACATTGCGGTTCTATGAATCCAAAGAGCTTCTGTTCCCCACCCGAAAAGGGCAGAAACGCCTGTACTCAAAACGCGACCGTGCCCGGCTGAAACTGATCCTGCGCGGCAAGCGCTTTGGTTTCAGCCTTGAGGAAATCCGCCAGTTGCTGGACCTCTATCACATTGGCGATCAGCAGCATACGCAACTGTCGCGCACCGTCAGCGTTGCCCGCGACCGGCTGGCGGACATGGAGCGTCGCCAGCAAGAGCTAGGCCAGGCCATTACCGATCTCAAGGAGCAGCTGAAATGGGGGGAAAGCATGGTTACCAATTCGACGGCTTCCAGGAAGGCGGCCGAATAAACCTGCCTGCCCATATCGGTCCCAACCCAATTTTCGACCCAAAGGAGCGCCTGAATGCCCAGCTATACCCCACCAACCAAAGACGCCCAGTTTATTCTGCATGACGTGCTGAAGATTACCGATTCCGAGATACCCGGTTATGATGATCTTCAGCCAGACTTTACCGGGGCCATTCTGGACGAGGCCGGCAAAATCAGCGCAGACGTGCTGCATCCGCTGAATGCGGTTGGAGACACGATGGGCTGCACCCTTGAAAACGGCGTTGTACAAACCCCCACCGGATTCAAGGCGGCGTTCGACCAGATTCGGGAAGGTGGCTGGCCCGGTCTGGACATGCCGGAACAATATGGCGGGCAGAACATGCCTTACGTGATGGGCACGGCAGTGGGTGAGATGTTCTCGGCCAGCAATCAGGCGTTCACAATGTATCACGGCCTGACCCATGGCGCGGCCTCGGCCATTCTGGCGCATGGCACCGAAGCGCAGAAAGACACCTATCTGCCACGGATGATCGCCTGCGACTGGACCGGCACGATGAACCTGACCGAACCGCATTGCGGCACTGACCTGGGCCTGATGCGCAGCAAAGCCGAGTGTCAGGGGGATGGCAGTTACAGGATCAGCGGGCAAAAGATATTCATCTCGTCGGGCGAACACGACATGTCCGACAACATCATCCATCTGGTACTGGCGCGCATCCCCGGTGGCCCCGAGGGGATCAAGGGCGTGTCGCTGTTCATCGTGCCAAAGTTCCTGGTGAACGAAGACGGCTCTCTTGGCGCGCGCAACGGCGTGGCCTGTGGGGCTATCGAAGAAAAGATGGGCATTCACGGCAATTCCACCTGCGTGATGAACTATGACGATGCCACCGGCTATTTGCTGGGCGAGGAAAACAAAGGCATGCGGGCCATGTTCACCATGATGAACGAGGCACGGATCGGCGTCGGGATGCAGGGGCTGGCGCAGGCCGATGCGGCCTATCAGAATGCGGTTGAATACGCCCGCGAGCGGCTTCAGGGGCGCGCGGTGACGGGGGATGAGAACCCCGATGGCCCGGCTGATCCGCTGATTGTACACCCGGATATCCGCCGCTCGCTGATGGATCAGAAGTCCTTTACCGAAGGGGCGCGGGCATTCATCCTCTGGGGTTCCAGCATGATCGACGCGGCCCACCGCGCCGGGGACAAGGACGCAGATGGTCTGGTGTCGCTGCTGACGCCGGTGATCAAAGGGTTCCTGACCGATCAGGGGTATGACATGACGATCCAGGCGCAACAGGTATTCGGCGGTGCCGGGTACATTGAGCAAACCGGCATGTCGCAATATACCCGCGATGCGCGGATTGCGATGATCTATGAGGGGGCCAATGGCGTTCAGGCGCTGGATCTTGTTGGGCGCAAGCTGGCGCAGGACGGCGGCAAGCATGTCATGGCGTTCTTTGAGATGGTCAAAGGCTTTGCCAAAGACAACACCGGCCAGAGCGAAGAGTTTGATCGCGATTTCCTTGAACCGCTGAAATCGGCCTCAAAGGATCTTCAGGCGGCGGGAATGTACTTCATGCAGAACGGCATGAAGAACCCCAACCACGCGCTGGCCGGATCGTCCGATTTTCTGCACCTATTTGGCCACGTGTGTCTGGGGCTGATGTGGGCGCGGATGGCCAAATCGGCGCAAGATGCGCTGGACGGCGGGGCCTCTGACGCGGCATTCTACGAGACAAAGATTGCCACTGGGCGCTATTACATGGCGCGCCGCCTTCCGGCGACGGCCCTGCATCTTGCCCGAATCCAAAGTGGTGCGGACACAGTTATGGCCCTGGACGCGACCAGTTTTTAAGGTGGCGGCGGGGTAAACCCCGCCCCACTGCTCTGCCCACAAGGAGAGACGATGCCCAAACGCTTTCGCCTGACCCGCCGCCTGCCCATCGCCATGACCGAGGACGGTTATCGCCGCCTGAAACGCTTTGCATCCGAGGCCGGACTGGACGAAGGGGAAGCCCTGTCCTTCTTGTTCGAAAACTTCGATAGTGTGACAGACACGGAAAACCTGACCCACCGGCTTCGGCTGTTCAATTCAGAACTGGAGGCGCGCAAACGCTGAACACCCCAGGAAGGATGCGCCATGAAAAAAACGGGCCTCATTGCCGCTTTACCGCCTCAACGGCACAGGAAATGGCAGCTTGGGGATGCCTCCGGCGGGAGTATTTGTAACAAGAAGAAGCACAGGCTGTGTCCACCCCACCATCCGGATCTGATCTGTCTAGGACGCACTCAGACGGAATGGCGGGGCTTCTCCTCGTACGGCCATCGGCTCTCCAGCCTGTACCGCAATCCCACTAAACCCCCATTAACCTTAACGGGCGGTTACCAGATAAACGAACCCCCGGCTTCTTCTCGTTCCAAATACTCAAATTCCACCCCTTCCACATATGCAACAGGAGAAATTCAATCATGACGATCAAACTTTATTGCTTCGGTGAAAGCGGCAATTCCTACAAGGCAGCCCTGGCGCTGGAACTGAGTGGGCTGTCATGGGAGCCGGTCTTTGTCGACTTTTTCGCCGGCGAGACACGCGGCCCCGACTTTCGCGCCAACGTCAACGAAATGGGCGAAGCCCCGGTGATGGTTGATGGCGATTTTCGCACCAGCCAATCCGGTGCCATTCAGGCCTATGTGACCGAGAAATCCGGCAAGTTCGGCGGCAAGACCCGCGACGAAAACTATGACATTTTCCGCTGGGTTCTGTGGGACAACCACAAATTCAGCTCGATGGCCGGCCTGACACGGTTCCTGATGAACTTCCTGCCCGAGGACAAGCGCCCGAAAGAGGTCATCGGCTTCAATCTGGGTCGCCTCAAGGCCGCCTATCAAACGCTTGATACCCATCTTGAGGGGCGCGACTGGATCGTTGGCGATGGTATCACCAATGCCGACCTCAGCTGTTGCGGATACCTTTATTACCCGGAACCGTTCGGGTTTGATCGCGCCGACTGGCCCAACATTGATGCCTGGCTGACACGCCTGTCGCAAACACCTGGCTGGAAAGCCCCCTATGATCTGATGCCCGGCAGCCCCGCCGACCGAACCTGATTCCGCGCCTGAAGGAGACCCCCATGACCCAAGCCTATATCTACGACGCCCTGCGCACGCCGCGCGGCAAGGGGCGCAAAGATGGTGCCTTGCACGAGGTAACCAGCCTGCGCCTCAGCGCTCTGACCCTGAACGCCGTCAAGGCGCGCAACAACCTTGACGGCCACGCCGTCGAGGACGTGATCTGGGGCAATGTCACGCAGGTGATGGAACAGGGCGGGTGTCTGGCGCGCTCGGCCGTTCTGGCCTCGGATCTGGACGAATCCATCCCCGGCCTGGCCATCAACCGCTTTTGTGCCAGCGGCATGGAGGCGGTCAACCTGGCCGCCAATCAGGTCCGGGGTGGCGCGGGGGATGCCTATATCGCCGGTGGTGTGGAAATGATGGGCCGGGTGGCCATGGGCAGCGACGGCGCGGCGATTGCCGTTGATCCTTCGCTGGCGATGCAGACCTATTTCGTGCCCCAAGGCATCAGCGCCGATATCATTGCCACCGAATACGGGTTCAGCCGTGATCAGGCCGACGCCCTGGCGGTTGAATCGCAAAGACGCGCCAAGGCGGCCTGGGACGAGGGCCGCTTTGACAAGTCGGTGATCACCGTGCGCGATCAGAACGGTCTGGCGATATTGGACCGCGATGAATACATGCGCCCGCAGACCGACATGCAATCCCTTGGCGGGCTGAACCCGGCGTTCCAGATGATGGGTGAAGTCATGCCCGGTTTCGACAAGGTCGCCATGATGAAATACCCACATCTTGAGGCGATCAACCACATCCACCACGCCGGCAACAGCTCCGGTATCGTCGACGGGGCCGCCGCCGTGCTGATCGGTAACAAAGAGTTCGGCATCAAACACGGGCTGACCCCGCGCGCGCGGATCAAGGCCACCGCCAAGATCGGCACGGACCCCACCATCATGCTGACCGGCCCGGTGCCGGTGACGCAGAAAATCCTGGCTGACAACGGAATGGAAATCGGCGATATGGACCTTTTTGAGGTGAACGAGGCCTTTGCCGCCGTGGTTCTGCGGTTCCAACAGGCGTTTGACGTCGATCCGGCCCTGGTCAACGTCAATGGTGGCGCGATTGCCATGGGTCACCCATTGGGGGCCACAGGGGCAATGATCATCGGTGCCTTGCTGGACGAGTTGGAGCGTTCCGACAAGGAAACCGGCCTGGCTACACTGTGCATCGCATCCGGCATGGGTGCCGCCACTATTATCGAGCGCGTCTGATGCCCAAGCTGGATCTGTCACAAATCAAGGCTGTCACCGGCTCGGGCTATCCCGGCAAACTGTCGGATGCCATGCAGGGGCGCAGCTCGCAACGGTTGGGCGATGCAGGTGGTCTTAGCCAGTTCGGTGCCAATCTGGTACATCTGGTCCCCGGCGGGCTGTCATCCTTGCGCCACTATCATATGGAACAGGACGAATTTGTCATGGTCACTCAAGGGGTATGCACCCTGATCGACGATGACGGCGAATATCCGATGCAACCGGGCGATTGCGCCACGTTTCCGGCGGGCGAGGCCAACGGCCATCACTTCGTCAATCAAACTGACGCGCCGGCCACCTTTCTGGTGGTTGGCACACGCACAGCCACTGAAACCGCCTACTATAGCGATATCGACATGATGATGACTGATGACACCCGTGGATTCGCTTTTACCCGCAAAGATGGAAGCCCGCTGACGGCTGACCAGATCGGAGAAAACACATGACCGATTTTATCATGACCAAAGACGCGACGGGCGTTGCGACTATCACCTGGGACGTACCAGGAAAATCCATGAACGTCATGTCGCTGGAGGGCCTGCAACAGCTTGAAGCCTGCATCGACGACGCGCTGGCAGATGATGCCGTCAAGGGCATCGTCATCACATCTGGCAAGGACGGTTCATTCGCGGGCGGCATGGACCTTAACCTGCTGGCCAAGATGAAAGAGGACGCCGGCGACGATCCGGCGCGCGGGTTGTTTGACGGGGTGATGCAGATGCACGCCCTCTTGCGCAAGATCGAACGCGCCGGCATGGCCCCCAAGACCAACAAGGGCGGCAAGCCGATTGCCAGCGCCCTGCCCGGCACCGCTGCCGGGATCGGGCTGGAACTGCCGCTGGCGACGCATCGAATTTTTGCAGCCGACAACGCATCGGCCCGCATTGGCCTGCCGGAAATCATGGTCGGCATCTTCCCCGGTGCTGGCGGCACCACACGGCTGGTGCGCAAGTTGGGCGCAATGGCGGCGTCCTCGTTCCTGCTGGAAGGTAAGATGGTCAACCCTGCCAAGGCCAAATCCGGTGGTTTGATCGATGAGGTGGTGGACGACCCATTGGCGGCGGCGCGCGACTGGGTTCTGAACGCCGCCCCTGCCGATATCGTCAAACCGTGGGACACCAAGGGTTATAAAATGCCCGGCGGCGCGCCCTATCATCCGGCCGGTTTCATGACCTTTGTCGGGGCCAGCGCCATGGTGCATGGCAAGACGCAAGGCGCGTTTCCTGCCGCCAAGGCGCTGCTCAGCGCGGTTTACGAGGGCGCGCTGGTGGATTTCGACACAGCGCTGAAGATCGAGGCGCGCTGGTTCACATCCGTTTTGATGAACCCCAGTTCCGGGGCGATGATCCGCTCGCTGTTCCTGAACAAGGAAGCGTTGGAAAAAGGTGCTGTGCGCCCCAAGGATGTGGCAGATCAGCGGGTCAAAAAGGTTGGCGTGCTGGGCGCGGGCATGATGGGGGCCGGCATTGCGCTGGTCAGCGCGCAGGCCGGCATTCAGGTGGTGCTGGTGGACCGTGATCAGGCCGCCGCCGACAAGGGCAAGGCATACTCCGAAAGCTATATGGACAAGGGGATCAAGCGCAAAAAGGCCACTCCGGCAAAGAAAGAGGCATTGCTGAACCTGATCACCGCCACACCCGATCTGGAACAGCTTAGGGGCTGCGATCTGATCGTCGAGGCGGTGTTCGAGGATATGGGCGTCAAGGCCGAAATGACCAAAAAGGTCGAGGCGATTGTTGGCGAGGATTGCATCTTTGCCTCGAACACCTCGACCCTGCCGATCACCGAACTGGCCAAGGCGTCAGTGCGACCCGATCAGTTCATCGGCATCCACTTCTTTTCGCCGGTCGAGCGGATGTTGCTGGTCGAGATCATCAAGGGCAAGGCAACGGGGCCACGCGCGGTTGCCAAGGCGCTGGATTACGTGCGCCAGATCCGCAAGACGCCGATCGTGGTCAATGATGCGCGGTTCTTCTATGCCAACCGCTGTATCATCCCTTACGTCAATGAGGGCGCGCGGATGATCACCGAAGGGGTGGCCCCTTCGCTGGTTGATTCAGCCGCGCGGCAACTGGGCTTTCCGGTGGGACCGGTGCAATTGACCGATGAAACCAGCATTGACCTGGGGGCCAAGATCGCCCGCGCCACCAAGGCGGCGATGGGCAATGCCTATCCGGCCAGCGAGGCGGATGATCTGATCTTCTGGATGGAGGATCTGGGGCGTCTGGGACGCAAGGCCAATGCCGGCTTTTTCGATTACGACGACAAAGGTAAGCGGTTGGGATACTGGCAGGGAATGCACGACAAATACCCGCTGGCCGATGAACAGCCCGACCTGATCGAGGTGCAGCAACGCCTGATGTTCGTGCAGGTTCTGGAAGCGGTGCGCGCCCTGGAAGAGGGCGTTCTGGAAGATATCCGCGAAGGCGACGTCGGGGCCATTCTAGGCTGGGGCTTTGCGCCGTGGTCGGGCGGACCGTTCAGCTGGCTGGATATCATCGGCACGCCATACGCGGCCGAGCGGTGCGACCAGTTGCAGGCCAGATATGGCGACCGGTTCGCCTGTCCCGATCTGCTGCGCGAGATGGCGGCGAAGGGACAGAGTTTCTATACCCGCTTTGCCCCCGAGGCGGCGGTGGCCTGACCGTAACGGCCAAGACACAGAAAAGGCCGGGCAGGATTTGCCCGGCCTGTTCCATTCATGCGCCCGTGAACGACCTTACGAAAGCACTGGGGACGGGCGCGCCGTACGCTCTTTGCGGGCAACCACCCCGGCGATTTCATCGGGGTCGCAGATCAGCGCCGCGCCATCATCCTCGTCGATCAGGCATTCAACAAGGAAACGCGCCGCGCGCATGTTCAGCACGTCATAAAGCTCTGCCCCGCTGACCGGTGCGTCAGTCAGGATATTACGGGGGCGCGGGCAATGGGCCAGCATCCCGCCTTCGACATAAACAACTTCATCATTGGCAAAGGCCAATGTGGTGACATCCAGCCGGTCCATCGACTTGACCGATCCGATACCGCGCAACCCTTTCAGAGCCCGCGCCGGCACAACCGCAAAAGGATCGCCCAAAGGGTCGATCGCCGCGTCGCTTTCCACCAGCATTCCCTGGTCAGGCATCAGCCACATTTCCGTGCGGTTGTTCATCGCCCCTTCCGGCACCAGAACCGGACACTGGGCAGGCGAAAGCGCATGTTCCGGTGCAAACAGCGTTTCGCGCTGAATATCAACGATTGTCTGCATGCCGTGATCGAAGGTCAGCACCTTGTCCCCGACACTCAGCTGGCCAACTGCGCGCCAGCCCAGATTAGATGCCACATGGGTGTCGTCAACAAAGCCGCTTTGACCGGTAATCAGCAACCCGTCCAGTACTCCGCTGACTTGGGCAGCGCGGGCGGCAGCACCCTTATTCTTCTCTTTCCAACCAAACATGGTCTTTCCTCTATCAAGACAGGCAATATCCCCCGAAGCAGAACGGGGAACTGACCTTCTCCAACCACTCAGCCCGATTCGAGTGCCGGCCATAGGGCGGGATTAAGGCGCAATATTGGCATTGTTCAGGCTAATCCCATCAATGCCACCGACCGCTTGGGATTGATGCAAATTTCAAGACAAAAGCGGCAAATCAACCAAACGCATAGCCAAATCGGGCGATATCGGATGCACAGGAATTTGCCAGCGTTTCGGCGCTTTGGTCAGTGTAATAGTTGCGGTAATCCCGCGCCCGTTGCGAGGTATTGGCGACCGGAAGGGTCAGTGCAAAACCCAAATGTGCCTCCAATGAGGCCGCATCTTCGTTGAAGTGTTCAATACGGATATAGGCGCTGCATTGCTCGTTGCCATTGGCCCGGCGCATGTAATGGGCGGCGGGGGTCTTTTCAAAGGATCCAAGGGTCCGGGGATGGGTGACAAAGCCCGCGAAATCCGTGCGCTGCGCCAATGCGACTGCCGGGTGGGCAAAACCCTGGGATCGCAGCCAGTGGTAATAGCTGACCGCCCGGTCCCAGGGGTTGCGCACCAGCGTAAAGGCAAACAACCCGTCCATCACATTGCCCGGTACCAGCCCGTCAATATCGCCAAGGGTCGAGTGTTTCCACAGCCGCCCCCTTGTCCGGATCCCTTGCACCCGGTGGCGACGTTTTTTCGCCTTGGGCGTGTCGCCCAGCATGATGTCCTCCTTCATCGCGCGCGCCTCAAGCGCCAGCGCCAACGAGGTGCCGCCGGTTTTGGGGATATGCACAAAGACGTAACTGCGGCCAGTCGACAGGATCATGGTAGCAGGTTACTGGGTTTCGCATTCAACTTGAAACGAAATTGCCCAATAATGCCTGAGTTTGCCCAATCCTGCGCTTTCCATTGACAGCGGACGGCCGCGCGGCATTTTATCAACGCCACACATTTGAAAATCAGGGAGAGATGGCCGATGGGTTGGATGACGGACGAAACAGGTCTGGACAAGACCGCCGCGAATTATGTGCCTCTGACGCCGCTTTCGCATCTGCGCCGGGCCGCGCATGTCTTTGCCAACGACCTGGCGGTGGTCTACGGCACCCATCGCAAAACCTACGCCGAGTATCACGACCGCTGTACCCGCCTTGCCTCGGCCCTGGTTGCCAAGGGGGTAAGGCCCGGCGATGTGGTGGCAACGCTGATCCCCAACTTGCCGGCACAGGCCGAGGCGGGTTTTGGCGTGCCCGCCTGTGGGGCCGTTTTGAACACGATCAACACCAGGCTGGATGTGGGCACGGTGGCTTATATCTTTGACCACGGCGACGCGAAGGTGGTGTTGGTGGACAGCGAGTTTCTGGATCTGGCCGAAGCTGCCCGCGATCAGATGCCAGGGGATGGTCCGGAAATCATCGAAGTGCCGGACCCGCAGGCCGGTTTCCCCGCCAGCGGACGGCATCAGACCTACGACGACCTGCTGGCTGGTGGCGATCCGGATTTCGACTGGATCATGCCCGAAGATGAATGGGAAAGCCTGGCGCTGAACTATACCTCCGGCACCACCGGGCGGCCCAAGGGCGTGGTTTGCCATCATCGCGGCGCGTATCTGATGACCATGGGCACCGTGGTTAGCTGGCGCATGGTGCTGCGCCCAAAATACCTGACCATTGTGCCGCTGTTTCACTGTAACGGCTGGAACCACACCTGGATGATGCCGCTGCTTGGGGGCACTCTGATATGTTGCCGCGACATCACCGCACCCGCGATATATGACGCCATCGTCAACGAAGGCGCGACCCATTTTGGCGGCGCACCGATCGTGCTGAACATGATCGTCAATGCCCCTGAATCCGAACGCCTGCCGTTTGATCACACGGTCGAGGCGTTTACCGCCGGTGCCCCCCCTGCCCCTGCGACATTGGCCAAGATCGAACGCTTGGGCTTCAATATCACCCATGTCTACGGGCTGACGGAGACTTACGGCCATGTCACGGAATGCCTGTGGAAAGACAGGGACTGGGACGAACTGGATCAGGCCGGGCGCGCGGTGGTGAAATCCCGTCAGGGCATCGCCATGCCGATGATGGAGCAGATCACCGTGATGGATGAAGGCGTCAACCAGACGCCGATGAACGGCACCGATCTGGGTGAAATCATGGTGCGTGGCAATTCGGTAATGAAGGGCTATTTCAAGAACCCGCAAGCCACGGCCGAGGCCTTTGCCGGCGGCTATTTCCACACCGGAGACATCGCCGTTCAGCATCCTGA
>Ga0209121_10000405_pt1 | contig 44906 bp, 40 predicted proteins | sample Cruoilmetagenom3_FD_187292 | JGI IMG/M metagenome (GOLD analysis project Ga0209121, IMG submission 187292) | Oil polluted marine microbial communities from Coal Oil Point, Santa Barbara, California, USA - Sample 3 (SPAdes) (version 2) | ecosystem: Environmental > Aquatic > Marine > Oil seeps ... | reverse complement strand
AAAGATGTGTTGAATTTGAGTTTGAAGCAGAAACAGGATCAAATTATGCTTTAGAAAAAAAGAATATAAATCTAATAATCCATGGTCTTAATAAATTTCCAAGACGCGTAAAAATTAATGGAAAACGAAGCATGTTTTATTTGGAAAACTATGGTAAAAATATTGTGATTCCAGTTACATGGAATATTTCAGAAGAAATTGAAATAAAAATCAAATTAAAAAAATAACCAATGAACAAAAAAATCAACATATTAAGTTTCATTGTTATAGCCTTATTGCTAGGTTGCAAAAACGAACCAAAAGAAACGGTCACTGAGCGAAGTCAAAAAGACGAAATTAAAACGGAAATGAAGAAAAAAGAAGTCGTTTATCAAGTGTTTACGCGCTTGTTTGGAAATACAAATACTACTAATAAACCATGGGGAACATTAGAAGAAAATGGGGTCGGAAAGTTCAATGACTTTACAGAAAAAGCATTAAAAGAAATAAAAGAATTAGGCGTTACTCATATTTGGTACACAGGTGTGCCACATCACGATGTGATTACAGATTATACAAAATATGGTATTTCAAACGACGATCCAGATATTGTAAAAGGTCGTGCAGGTTCGCCGTATGCCGTTAAGGATTACTATAATGTAAATCCGGATTTAGCAGTTAATGTTGAAAATAGATTACAAGAGTTTGAAGCGTTGATTGAACGTTCTCATAAAACAGGATTAAAAGTGATTATTGATATCGTGCCAAACCACGTCGCACGTAATTATCAAAGTTTGTCAAATCCAGAAGGATTTTCAGATTTTGGAGCAGAAGATGATAAAACAAAAACATACGATGTAAATAATAACTTCTATTACAATCCAGGTGAAGCATTTATTGTTCCAGAATGGAAAAATGGTTATCAACCTCTTGGAGGTGAAAAGCACAAATTAGCAGATAGTAGATTTGAAGAAGTACCTGCAAAATGGACAGGAAATGGATCGCGTGCTTCTCAACCAGATATTAACGATTGGTACGAAACTGTAAAAGTAAATTATGGAGTAAGTCCAGATGGTAAAAAGGACTTTGACGAATTACCAGATGGTTTCGATAACGAAGATTACAAAACACATTTCGAATTCTGGAAAGACAAAACCGTTCCAAGTTCATGGAAAAAGTTTAAAGACATTGCTTTGTATTGGACAGCCAAAGGTGTAGATGGATTCCGTTACGACATGGCAGAAATGGTGCCTGTTGAGTTTTGGAGTTATATGAATTCTCATATTAAAATGCAAAATCCAGATGCTTTTTTATTAGCTGAGGTTTATAATCCTAGTTTGTATAGAGAATACATCAAAAAAGGAAAAATGGATTATCTATACGACAAAGTTCAATTGTATGATACATTGAAACATGTTATGCAAGGCCATGGAAAAACGGATAATATTCCTCCTATTTTAGATGATTTAAGAGATATAGAACAACATATGCTTCATTTTCTAGAAAATCATGATGAGCAACGAATTGCAAGTCCAGATTTTGCTGGTAGTGCTGATAAAGGCAAACCTGCGATGGTCGTTTCTGCGACCTCATCTACAGCACCAACAATGATTTATTTCGGACAAGAATTTGGTGAACCTGGACAAGAAGATTTGGGATTCGGAGACCCAACCAGAACTTCAATTTTTGATTATGGTTCAGTACCAAGTCAAGTGCGTTGGGTTAACAATAAAAAGTTTGATGGAGGACAATCTACTGAGGAAGAAAAAAGTCTACGCGATTTTTACAAACGCTTATTAAATTTTACAATTAATAGTTCTGCATTAGCAGGAAGCTATCAAGATATTCATGCACATAATAGATATAATACAGAATGGTATAACGATAAAGTGCTATCATTTGTACGTTGGAGCGATGATGAAAAACTAATAGTTATTTCAAATTTCAATGCTCAAAATACCTATGGATTTGAGCTTAGTCTTCCACAAGATATTATTGAGAAATGGGATTTAAAAGATGGAGAATACAATGTAGAAGATCAATTGTTTAATATCTATAAATCTAAACTTGTAGTTGAAGGAAATAAAGCAGCAGTGCGAGTAGATGTGAAACCATTAGAATCATTTATCCTTAAAATAAAGTAAATATGAAAGTAAAATTTTTATTAGCAATATTGAGTTTGTCTGTATTGTTTAATTGCGAGGACAAAAAGAAAACTGCATATAAAACTACAGAATCACAAAGTATTGAAACACCATTTGTTTGGGAAGCTGCAAATGTGTATTTCTTGTTAACCGATAGATTTAATAATGGAGATACGTCTAATGACACTATTGTCGGAAGAACAAAAGAAACAGGAGTTTTACGAGGATTTGAAGGAGGAGATATTAAGGGTGTAACTCAAAAGATAGAAGAAGGCTATTTTACAGATTTAGGAATTAATGCCATTTGGATGGCTCCAATTGTCGAACAGATTCATGGTGCAACAGACGAAGGCACAGGATTAACATATGGTTATCATGGCTATTGGGCAAAAGACTGGACAGCTGTAGATCCTAATTACGGAACCAAAGAAGATTTAAAGAATTTGGTAGATGCTGCTCATGCAAAAGGGATTAGAGTCTTATTAGATGCAGTAATTAACCATACAGGACCAGTAACGGAACAAGATTCGGTTTGGCCAAGTGATTGGGTTAGAACAGAACCACAATGTAAGTATAGCAATTACGAAAATACCATTACTTGCACATTGGTTAAGAATCTTCCAGATATTAAAACTGAAAGTAATGAAGCTGTTGAGTTACCTCCTCAGTTAGTTGAAAAATGGAAAGCAGAAGGACGTTATGAAGAAGAAATCGCTGAGTTAGATGATTTCTTTGAAAGAACAGGACATCCTCGCGCACCTCGTTTTTACATCATGAAATGGTTGACAGATTACATTTCAGATTATGGTATTGATGGCTATAGATGCGATACTGTAAAACACACTGAAGAATTTGTATGGACCGAGTTTAAAATAGAATGCGACTATGCATTTGCTGAATTCAAAAAAGCAAATCCAGATAAAGTATTAGATGATAATGATTTTTATTTAGTAGGTGAAGTCTATAATTATGGAATTAGTGGAGGAAAGCTCTATGATTTTGGTGATAAAAAGGTAAACTATTATGATGATATGTTTACGAGTCAAATCAATTTTGAGTTCAAATGGAATGCAAAAGAACTGCAGAAAGAAACTATGTTTAGAAAGTATAATCAGAAACTTCAAAACGATTTAAAAGGCTATAGTGTTTTAAATTATTTAAGTTCTCATGACGATGGAGGTCCTTTCGATCCAGATCGTGCAAAACCATTTGAAACTGCAAATAAGCTATTGCTCTCACCTGGAGCTTCTCAAGTCTATTATGGAGATGAATCTGCACGTTCCCTTGTAATTAAAGGTACTGTTGGAGATGCTACACTACGTTCATTTATGAATTGGGATGCTATAGCAACGAACCAAAAGACAAAAGAGGTATTAGAACATTGGCAAAAATTAGGAAAATTTAGAGAACGTCATCCTGCAGTTGGTGCTGGAATGCATCAAATGATTACAGAACAACCTTATTACTTTTACAGAAGCTACCAAAAAGGTGATTTCAAAGATATAGTGGTTATTGGATTAGATGTTCATAAAGGTGCTAAATCTATAGATGTATCTAAAATATTCAAAGATGGATATACTTTGTACGATGCATATTCAGGAGTAACTGCTGAAGTTAAAAATGGACGTGTTTCAATCGATTCAGAATTTGATATTGTATTACTAGAAAAAAAATAAATATACTGTCACTTCAAGCATAGTCGAGAAGTCTTAAACTTATATACCGATGAAAAATATCCTCTTAATCGTACTTGTTTTCACTATAGTGTCGTGCAATAAAGAAGGAGTACACAAGAATGAAGTTATTTCACCGAATACCAATATTAAGATTGATTTCAATATAGATATTGAAGGTAAACCATTTTATCTAGTTACATTTAAAAACCAGGTGGTAGTTGATACGTCATATTTAGGTTTTGAGTTTAAAGAAGCTCCAGCTTTTGAAAAGAATTTTATAATAAAGAAAAGGTCTATAACCTCCTTTAATGAAACATGGCAAATGCCTTGGGGAGAACAATTGGATGTGGTTAATAATTACAACGAATTAATAGTTGAGCTCCAAGAGAAAACAAGCCCAGAACGTTTTTTAAATATTGTTTTTAAAGTCTATGATGATGGTATAGGATTTCGATATGAATTCCCAAAACAAACGAAGTTTAAAGGAGATGTTTTAATCAAAGAAGAGCACACAGAATTTAACTTAACTGAAGACTACAAAGCATTTTGGATTCCTGGTGATTGGGATATTTACGAGCACTTGTATAGCACAACAAAACTTTCTGAAATAGATGCAATAGCATATTCAGAACATGTAAATCTAGCACAAACACATATTCCTGAAAATGCCGTTAATACACCAGTTACAATGGTCAGTAAAGATGGTACGCATTTGAGTTTTCATGAGGCTGCATTAATAGATTATTCTGGTATGACGCTAAAAGTTGATACAGAAAACCTTAATCTAAAAAGTAATTTAGTAGGATCAAAAAACACAGATTACAAGGTGAAAAGAAGTTTACCATTTAATACGCCTTGGAGAACTATTCAAATTACAGAAAATGCGCCAGATTTAATTGAATCTAATCTTATTGTAAACCTAAATAAACCAAATAAACTAGGTGATGTCTCATGGTTTAGACCAATGAAATATACAGGTGTTTGGTGGGAAATGCATCTAAGCAAATCGTCTTGGGATTACGGAATGGAAATGGTTGATGGTGAATGGAAAAACACAGGCAAAGCACATGGACGACATGGTGCAACAACCGAAAACGTAAAGAACTTTATTGATTTCTCATCTAAGAATAATATAGGAGGAGTTTTAGTAGAAGGTTGGAATACAGGTTGGGAACGTTGGATTGGTTTTGAAGATCGTGAAGGAGTATTTGATTTTGTAACAACGTATCCAGATTATGATATTGATGAGGTAGTAAAATATGGAAAGGAAAAAGGTGTGGATATCATTATGCATCATGAAACTTCGGCAGCTACAGAAACTTATGAAAAACAGCAAGATGTAGCTTATGCCTTAATGCAGAAATATGGTATGCATGCTGTAAAATCTGGTTATGTTGGTAAAATCTTACCTAAAGGTGAATATCATCATGGTCAATATATGGTGAATCAATATAATAATGCTGCAATAAAGGCTGCTAAATATCAAGTAGCTGTGAATGCTCACGAGCCTATAAAAGCTACAGGATTACGTAGAACATATCCTAATATTATTTCTAGAGAAGGACTGAGAGGCCAAGAATTTAATGCTTGGGCCGAAGATGGCGGAAATCCACCAGAACATCTACCAATTGTGGCTTTTACAAGAATGTTGGCTGGACCAATTGATTTTACTCCAGGAATCTTCAATATTAAATTTGATGAATACAAAAAAGATAATCAAGTTAATACAACATTGGCTCAGCAGTTAGCTTTGTATGTAGTAATTTATAGTCCGATACAAATGGTAGCAGATTTAGTAGAACATTATGAGGCAAATCCTGAACCACTACAATTCATTAAAGACGTAGGAGTAGATTGGGAAGAAAGTAAAGTTTTAAATGGAGAAGTAGGAGATTATGTAACTATTGCTAGAAAAGAAAGAGAAACAGGTAGTTGGTTTGTTGGTGGAATTACAGATGAACATTCTAGAGAAATTGAAATAAATTTCGACTTTTTAGATGAGAATCAAACTTATGAAGTGATGGTTTACAAAGATGGAGAAAATGCACATTGGAATGATAATCCTTTAGATATTACAATTGTGAAAGAAAATGTAAATAAAGATTCTCAACTTAAAATAAAACTTGCCGAAGGTGGTGGATTTGCAATTAGTCTTTTAAAGAAAAACTAATTTTTTTGTCATATAGGTAAGTTGGTCATCTTGAATTTTAGTCAAATTTTAACTTTTTATCTGTTACAAAAAGCTATGTAAGCTAGTCTTATATTAAACGACTACCTTAAATATTAGTAACTTTGCTTATAGAAAATAATTACGATTTGGATATTAATGATAGCATACAATCACCTCTTATTATTAAGGTGAGTTTCAATAAATTACTTAATCAGTATGAACAGCATATTGAATCTGACAATGACTTTGTTGCATCCAATGCCAAACGTGTATTAAAAATCGCTGAGGAAAATCCTATTTTAAGAGATGGTTTTAGTGATTTAAACTATTTAGATAAATACAAAAAAGAAATTGGAGGTATTTTACAAGATTCCTTTAGTCCAATACTTACTAATAACGAAATAAAGACAGCATCAATTCCGTTTCAAGATGTAATTTTCAATTCGTCAGATCGGTTTAAATCTCTACTAGAAACAGCAGGAGACGATTTTGAATTGCAAATAAAAAATATGCCTAAAGACCAGCGCTATATTGTTGCATGTACAATTATATTGAATTTTTGCTATGGTTATAATCTAAATTTTAAACGACCATTTTTTTACGAAATACCAGATGCTAATGGCATAATGCATTTTTATAAAATTTTATATAATGCCGATTTTACTGAGATTATTCCTAAGAAAAATGCACCAAAAATAACCAAAGAAGATTACGATTTATTATTAGATAATTTTGAAAATATTGACTTGTGGAAAGAGAAATTTCCACCGAATAGTTATGAGTTTAAAGGTTTTGTAATCTCAAACATATTTGATGTTACGGACGATCAATCCATTTCAAATATAAAATCATCTTTAATAAGTGAAGACAAACGTAAGGATGAAAGTTTTATGGAAGGATTTTTTGAAATTTTTCGTTCTTTATTTGGATTTAAAAATCTAGAAGTTGGTTTTTCTATATATAATGAAGAAGACAGTACTTTCGAGCGTATATATGGAACTGGAATGAATAGTTTTTTGCTAAATGAAAAGGAAAGTATGTCATGCGGAGATGCACTTTGCGAATGGTCTTATTCTAAATTGATAAAAGATAATTCATATTTTTCAGTTTCTGATGTGGATAGATTATATAAACTATCCGAAGGTAAAGCTCCTCATATTAAGGTATTGTATGACCAAGGTTTTAAAAGTGCCATATTTGCTCCAATTGCAAATGAAGATGGTTTAATGGGAGTAATTGAAATTGTTTCTAGAGAGCCTAAAGTTTTAAATAGTATTAATGCCAACAAATTGGTAGATGTAATGCCATTTATTGTTTCTGCAATTGAAAGATCTAAAAATGAAGAAGGGAATTTAATCGAAGCAATTATTCAAAAAGAATGTACATCTATACACCCAAGTGTACATTGGAGATTTGAAAAAGAAGCGAAAAGTTTTATTAAAGACCAAATGAACGGTAAAGAACCAAGCTTTAATAAAATAGCATTCGAAAAGATATATCCACTTTACGGACAAATTGATATTAAAGGGTCTTCGACAGCACGCAACTCGGCAACTCAACAAGATTTAACATTGCAGTTAAATGCTGTAAAAGCAATTTTAAAAACTGCCTTAAAAATTGAGGATCTACCCATATATGAGCAATACATTTATCAGATAAAAGATTTTTTAAAAGAATTGAGTTCAAACTTTCAAGTAGATAGTGAGCAACAGATTTCAAGTTTTATTAAAGAGGAAATTGAGCCAGTTCTAAAGCATTTGTATACAGTTGATGAGCTAAAATCTGAAATTGACAATTATTTTAATCGTATTGATAATAGTGTTGATGTTTTATATCATCACAGAAAACATTATGATGATACCATTGCATTAATTAATAAAGAAATGGCTGCAATTTTAGATCAAAAACAAGCAGAAGCGCAGTTAATGTATCCTCATTATTTTGAACGATTTAAAACTGATGGAGTTGAGCATAATATGTATATCGGAGAATCTATCACAAAAGAGGAAAATTTTAATCCCATATACTTATACAATCTTAGGTTATGGCAATTGCAAGTGATGGTAGAAATGGAAAACTCGTATTATCAAATGCAATCACAATTCCCAGTTGCTTTAGATGTAGCATCTATGATTTTAGTTTTTAATCAACCATTGTCCATAAGCTTTAGAATGGATGAAAAGCAATTTGATGTTGATGGCACATATAATGCTAGATACGAAATAGTTAAAAAACGTGTTGATAAAGCCTACATAAAAGGAACTACAGAACGTATTACTCAAAAGGGTAAAATTAGCATTGTTTATTCTCAAAAAGACGACGAAAGAGAATACTTAAGGTATATTAAGTTTTTACAATCTAAAAAATATTTAGGTAAAGAAGTAGAAATTTTAGAACTAGAAGACTTACAAGCCGTAACTGGTCTAAAAGCAATTAGAGTTAATATCTTATATCACAAAAATAAAGACGATAAAGACTTCTATACTTATGATGATTTAATGAAAGAGATAAAAGCTTAATTGCATTATGTATCCCTATCACAATAAAATTAAATCACGAATTGCAAATAAAGAACTCATTAAGTATGAATATGTAGAGGCTTATAAGAAAATTTCACCATGTTTAGTATTATATTTTAATACAGAACCATACATAAGACCAATACGAGAGCATCGTTTCGAAGAATATGAAATTATTCTTAAAACACTAAAATAAATTACATTTCTTCTTTATAAAACTGTAGTCGCTGGTGTTTCTATACCATAAAAATGAAAAGCAACAGCAAAGGCTATTACACTAATAACAATCCCTATCATAAAGACAGTGTAAGTCGTTCTAAGTAAATTGTACTTTCTATTCAATACCAAACCTAAAAAATAAAGATCTTTTGTTAATGAGCCATAAAGATAATCTCTGTCTTTCATCATTTCATGCATTGCCCATTCAAACTCATCGAGTTTCATTTTGTGAAAATTTCCGAAGAACAGAAGATTGACTTTTTTATCAGCAACATCTTGCTTACTAAATTTTCCTTTAGTAACATTTGGTCGTGTAGCTAAAACAGATAAAACAATAGAAGCGACTGTAAAAGCAGCAAAGATTACTGTAGGCCATATTAAATAATCATTTGAAGGATTATCTAGTTTAGAAACCAAATTAGATAGGACTAAAGAAATAATAATAGCATTTACCGATAATAAAATATTGGCTTTTGTATCTGCAATATCACTAAGCGTTATATGATTTCTAAGAGCCACTCTAAACATAGTTTCTATGCCACGTTCGGGTAATTCAACTTTACTTTTCTTAAAACTCAATTCGTCTTTTTTATGTTTGAGTTTTTCTACTTCATGCTTAAGTTTTTTCTGAGATTTAAGTAGTTGCGAAAGGTTTTTACCTTTACGAGCATCCCATTTAGCAGAAGCAATATCAGAGTAAAATCTATGTTTGGTTGTTAACCAATTAATATTTTCATTTAACCATTCAGATTCTGAAAGAATTTTGTTAGAAGCAAGCTCCCATTCTTTTCGCAATAACTCACAAATTTCATCGTAATTTTTGCTGCCAATATGGGCCGAATCAGCATCACGAATAAGTTTTTCCAATGCGTTAGCTGGCTCATAAAACATTTCAGTTGCTAGAATTAATTCAGAAACGGATTTCGTATCTAATTCTGGATACTTATTTTTTTCTAAAAACGCAGTCGCAATTTTCGAACTTTCTTTTTCGTGAGCTTCAGCACCTTTTATAAACCCTGTATCATGAAACCAAGCAGCCAACTCTAAATGCTCTTTATTCTTATCGCTTATGTTAGAGTTTTCGAAAAGTTCTTTAATCGTAGCAACTACACGCTGTGTATGAGATAGGTTATGATAGACATATACATTATCTAATTTTTCATTCAAAAGACGAATGACATACTTTTCAGCTTCTAATAAAATGTTTTCCATATATTGAGAATAGAAGTCTAATTTAAGAATTATTTGTCATCTAATTATATTACTAAAGTAGTAACTTAACTAAATTTGTTAGTTAGTGCAAAGTATTTATCATTTTAACGACTTAGACTTAGACGTAATTTGTTTAATAACATTACCCAACAAAATGAGCATCTAATTATGCAATTAAATATTAAAGATACTTTTAATAAAGAATTACCCTCAGACTCGTCTTTAGATAATACGATACGAAAGGTTTTTAAGGCTACACATTCTTATGTTATTCCTCGTATTCCTTCTAATCCAAAATTAATGCATGGGTCTTTAGAAATGGCGTCTAATCTTGGTATAAATGAAGACGATTTAACATCTACTGATTTTTTAAATATATTTTCTGGGACTAAAGTATATGCAAAAACCAAACCTTATGCAATGGCTTATGCAGGGCATCAGTTTGGTAACTGGGCTGGTCAGTTAGGTGATGGTAGAGCTATTAATTTATTTGAGATTGAGCATAAAAAAAATCGTTGGGCAATTCAACTTAAAGGTGCAGGCAAAACACCTTATTCTAGACAAGGAGACGGGTTGGCAGTACTAAGATCTTCTATACGCGAGTATTTATGCAGTGAAGCCATGTTTCATTTAGGTGTACCAACTACAAGAGCCTTGAGTTTAATGCTTTCTGGTGATGACGTACTGAGAGATATGCTGTACGATGGTAATGCTGATTACGAAAAAGGTGCTATAGTAAGTAGAGTAGCACCAACATTTATTCGCTTTGGTAATTTTGAATTATTCGCAGCTAGGCAAGACCATGAGAACCTTAAGAAACTTGCAGATTATACGATTAAATATTTTTTTCCTGAACTAGGGAAACCTTCTAAACAGACATATATCGATTTATTTAAAGAAGTATCAAAACGGACTTTAGAAATGATTATTCATTGGCAACGTGTTGGTTTTGTACATGGAGTTATGAATACAGATAATATGTCAATTCTTGGAATAACTATAGATTATGGGCCATATGGATGGCTTGAAGGTTTTGACTTTGGTTGGACACCAAATACAACCGATAGACAGAATAAACGTTATCGTTACGGTAATCAACCTAATATTGGGCTATGGAATTTGCTGCAACTCGCCAACGCTTTATATCCTTTAGTTGAAGAAACAGAACCTTTTGAAACCATATTAAATAATTATCAAAAAGATTATGAAGTTAAGTCATTACAGATGATGCGCTCTAAATTAGGATTGCATATTGAAGATGAAAGCGACACAGATCTTATGTCAGATTTAGAAGATTGTTTGCTCCTATCTGAAACTGACATGACCATTTTTTTTAGGTCTTTATCAACTTATAAAATTGGTGATTTGGAAAAAGGATTAGAACTAATTCAAAATGCTTTCTATAAACCTGAAGACATAAAGAATGATATTGAAAAGCAGTGGAATGTTTGGTTTTCTAATTACGACAAAAGATTAAAAATAGAAGAGTTGAGCCATACAGAAAGACAACAAAAAATGAATTTGGTTAATCCAAAGTTTGTTCTCAGAAACTATATGGCACAATTGGCAATTGATGATGCAGACAAAGGCAATTATAGTTTAATAGAAGAACTATTCAATTTGCTTAAAAAGCCATACGATGAACAACCAGAATACGAAAAATGGTTTGCTAAACGACCAGATTGGGCGCGACATAAAGTAGGATGTTCAATGTTATCCTGTAGTTCTTAATTCACTTAAAAGTTATTTGTACTTTTGGTAGCTAACCTAGAATTTTTAATGAAAACATATAAGTTCGGAATTTTATTAGCCTTAATTTTAGTTTTCAATGCTTGTGCAAGCTATAGTAAACAAGTTTCTGTAGATGTTGTTGAAAAAGAAGCTGCAAACAAGGAAATAGAGCACAGTTTTTATCTTATTGGTGATGCAGGAAATTCAGATTTTGGTGATAGTTCGGAAGCTTTAAAAGCATTTAAGACAGAACTAGTAAATGCAAGTAAAAACAGTACAGCGATTTTTTTAGGTGATAATATTTATCCAGCTGGTATACCAAAAAAAGCAGATAAAGAGTACGAATTAGCAAAGCATCGTATAAACATACAGATTGAAGCTACAAAAAATTTTAAAGGAGAATCTATTTTTATTCCTGGTAATCACGATTGGTATTCTGGTATTACTGGGCTAAAAGCGCAAGAAAAAATTGTAGAAAAAGTATTAGGTAAAAACAGCTTTTTACCAGAAAATGGTTGCCCTATTGATAAAATACATATCTCAGATGACATAGAGCTCATTATTATTGATACACATTGGTACATAACCAATTGGAATGATCAGCCAACAATTAATGACGATTGTGATATTAAGACCAGACAAGGATTTCTCGATGAGTTTAATAGTCTAGTAAAAAAAGCGAGAGGTAAAACAACGATTGTAGCCTTACACCATCCAATGTATACAAATGGCTCACATGGTGGTCAGTTTAGTTTAGGAAGTCATATGTCTCCAATTCCAGTTCTAGGAACACTCAAAAATATTATTAGAAAAACAAGTGGTATTGCTAATGTCGATCTTCAAAATCCACTTTATAACGAATTGAAACGTCGATTGGTTACCATGGCGCAAGTAAATAATAAAGTAGTTTTTGTTTCTGGTCACGAGCATAGTTTACAATACTTAGTTGAAGATAATCTACATCAAATTGTGTCTGGTTCTGGATCTAAAGTATCTGCTGTTAGAAATGTGGGAAGTGGAAAATTTGGGTATGGAACTCCAGGTTATGCTAAACTCATTATTTACAAAGATGGTTCTTCTCACGTTTCGTTTTATTCTACTGATGAAAATGAAGTTGTATTTCAAACTGAAATATTTTCAAAAAACAAGCCAAATACTTCACAAACGTTTAATAAAAATTTATCGTCTCATACGTTAGCTTCTGTTTATACTGAGGATGAAACAGATGTTAGTGGTTTCGCTAAATTTCTTTGGGGTGATCGTTATAGAAAAGAGTATAGTACTAAAGTTAAGGCTCCAAATGTTGTTTTAGACACACTATTTGGTGGATTAACACCTGTAAAGAGAGGTGGAGGTAACCAATCAAAATCTCTACGATTAGAAGATAAGAATGGAACCCAATATGTTATGCGAGCCGTAAGAAAACAAGCGCTTCAATATTTACAGGCTGTGCTTTTTAAAGATCAATATATTGAAGGTCAGTTTGATGATACAGCAACTGAAGAATTAATCTTAGATGTGTTTACTGGCTCCCATCCTTATGCACCATTGGTTATAGGAGATTTAGCAGATGCTATAGGTGTTTATCATACTAATCCTGAGTTGTATTTTATTCCGAAACAAGAACGTTTAGGGCAGTATAATGAAGAATATGGAGATGAGCTTTATATGATTGAGGAACATACCTCAGAAGGGCATAATGACAAAGCAAGTTTTGGTTTTCAGAACAAATTGTTAAGTACTGGAGACATGATGAAGAAAATTCATATGGATGAGGACATCATGGTTGATGAAGCGGCTTATATTAAAGCTAGATTGTTCGATATGTTAATAGGAGATTGGGATAGACACCAAGACCAATGGAGATGGATAGAGTTTAAAGAAAATGGTAAAAAAGTATACAGACCAATGCCTAGAGATCGGGATCAGGCTTTTTCTAAGATGTCAGATGGTTTTCTTTTAGGTGCTGCTGTGAAGTTAGTGCCAACAGCTCGTTTATTGAGAAAATATTCAGATGATTTAGAAGACGTAAAAGGTGTTAATGTGGAGCCATATCCTTTAGATATGGAAATTATCACACAATCTGGAAAAGAAATTTGGGATGTACAGGCAAAGTATATTCAAGAAAATGTGACAGATGAAATTATCGAAAAAGCGTTTTTAAATATGCCAGATGAGGTTCAAGGTAAATCCGTGAGAGATATTATACAAAAGTTAAAAGCTAGACGGTCCAATCTTCAGAAAATTTCAGATAGATATTTTGATTTAACAAATAAATATGCCGTAATCAAAGGAACAAATAAAGATGATTGGTTTGATGTAGAAAGACTGCCAAACGGAGAAACTAAAGTAATTGCCTATCGTATTAAAAATGGCAAAAAGAAAGATAAGTTTCATGAACGCACATATGACTACAACGAAACAAAAGAAATTTGGATTTATGCTTTAGATGATGATGATGTTTTTAACGTTTCAGGTCATGGAAATCATTTAATAAAACTAAGATTAATAGGTGGGCAAAATAATGACAAGTATATTATTGAAAACGGAAAGCGTGTCACTTACTACGATTACAAATCTAAGAATAATACAGTCGTAACTAATAAGGGTCATAAGAAGTTTACTGATGATTATAAAACCAATGTTTATGATTATAAAAAATTAAAAAACAATACAACTCAGATTTTACCAAGTTTAGGTTCTAATCCAGATGATGGGCTAAAAATTGGTGCAAATGCTATTTTGACTAATTACGGGTTTGAGCGAAATCCATTTACATCCCAACATCAGATTTCAACTTCTTACTATTTTGCTACGCAAGGGTTTGATTTTAGTTACAATGGAGAATTTTCCAATGTTATTGGGAAGCTAAATTTAGGAATAGATGCAAAATTTACAAGTCCTAATTATGCAAATAATTTCTTTGGTTTTGGTAACGAAAGCCCTAATCCAGAAGCAGATGAAAATGATGGTTTAGATGTAGATTTAGATTACAATAGAGTAAAATTAGAAACTTTAAAGTTTTCGCCATCTTTAATTTGGAAAGGAAGACAAGGCGCAAGTTTTAAATTTGGTTTAACTTATGAATTTATTGAGGTTGAGGATTCGGAAGGACGATTTATAAATCTATTTATTGGTGATAATACTGAAATTAAAAATAATTTTTATGGAGCAGATGCTGAGTATCATTTTACGAATACAGATAATGATGCCTTCCCAACACTTGGCATGATGGTAAATTTTCAGGGAGGTTATAGAAACGACACAGATACCTCTAAAGGCTTTGGATACATTATTCCAGAGTTAGGTATAGATTATAAATTAGTGCCAAGTGGTCAATTAGTATTGGCAACTAAATTAAGAGGTCATATCAATTTTGGTGATGATTTTGAATTTTATCAAGGTGCAGTTTTAGGTGCTAAAACAGGTTTAAGAGGTTATAGATTTCAAAGATTTACTGGTAAGAAAGCGTTTTCTCAATCTACAGATGTACGTTGGAATTTTGGAAGTCTTAAAACCGGTTTACTCCCAATACATGTTGGAATTTATGGTGGTGTTGATTATGGACGCGTTTGGATAGATGGAGATGATTCAGATAAATGGAATAATTCCTTTGGTGGTGGCTTTTTTGTTAATATGGCACAAATGATGACCGCAAACATTTCGGCATTTAATAGTGATGATGGATTGCGTTTGGCTTTTAAAATGGGATTTGATTTTTAATTAATATCAAAACTATAAAGATTGCCACCTTCAGTACCTAAATATTCGTCTGCAATAAAAAGAGTACTATCAGTTTTAAATTCTACACTTTCTTTTTGGCTATCATAACTAAATGTATATCGCTTTACTTTAGAATTAAAGAAATCTTTTGTATTTAATTCTGTGAATACAAAAACAGAGTTTTCTGTTAATAGCGCTAGTTTGTCTCCTTTGTCGTTAATGTCTGCAGAAGTTACCCAGCATTCAGATTCTTCACAAGTGTTAAATTCGCTTAAAAACTTAGCTTTATAATGTCCTTTTTTTGCAGGCAATTGATAAAGGTTAGTTTTGCCTTTTTCTTTTGGAGAACGACTTTTAGTGAATAGATATAAGTTGTCATCAAAAAAGAAGAAAGCTTCACAATCAAAATGACGTTTACTCTTTTTAGGAGGGAATTTCTTCTGCTCAGGATATGAAAATTTAATCCGTTCTGGTGTGATAGACTTAAGATTTCCGTTTAAGGAATCTTTAGAGATTTTTAAAATAGTAAGATGTTTTCGGTCATTATCATTATTACCAAAGTCACCAATATAGAGGTTGCCTTTTGGATCCATTGTTAAATCTTCCCAGTCTTTGTTTTTTGCTTTAATTTTAATGGATTTTACAATTTCTCCGTTGCCATTTAGACCGAAAAGAATAGGTTTATTGCCACTGTCATTAACCATCCAAATAACACCATTAGATTTGTCAACTGCTATACCTGAAACCTCACTAAGATCTATTGGTAAATCTATAATAGTTTTAAGGTTTCCAGTTTCGCAGCTCAAAACAATTAGTAATAGAAATATTAGTCTTTTGGGCTTTATCATTGTAATTTTAATTTTTGAAAAAATTAAGCATTGAGTAAACACAAAGATATTATAATAATTGGTGGTGGAGCCGCAGGATTTTTTGCCGCTATTAATATTGCAGAGCAACACCCAGAATTATCCGTTGCCATTTTAGAACGTGGCAAAGAAGGCTTGCAAAAAGTAAAAATTTCAGGAGGTGGACGTTGTAACGTTACGCATGCGGAGTTTATTCCATCGGAATTGGTGTTGAATTACCCTAGAGGTGAAAAAGAACTTTTAGGACCGTTTCATACCTTTATGACGGGTGATACTATTGCTTGGTTTGAAGAGCGTGGTATAGAATTAAAGATTGAAGAAGACGGAAGAATGTTTCCTGTTTCAAATTCATCTCAAACGATTATTGATTGCTTTTTGAATGAAGCTAAAGAGCATAATGTTGAGGTTTTGTATAATCATGCTGTTAAATCAATTAATGCTAGAGAAAATGATTTTTCAATAGAAACATCTCAAGAATTAATTGAGTGTAAAAAACTAGTTGTAGCAACAGGAAGTAATCCTAAAGTCTGGAAACTACTCGAAGAATTAGGTCATAACATTATTCAACCTGTACCATCACTTTTTACTTTTGATATTAAAGATGAAAGAATTAAAAATATTCCTGGAGTAGTTGCAAAAGATGTAGAAGTTAAGGTTGTAAATACTGAATTAGTTTCCGAAGGACCGTTATTAATTACACATGTTGGAATGAGTGCGCCAGCCATTTTAAAATTATCTGCTTTTGGTGCTGTAGAATTGGCGAAATTGAACTATAACTTTAAAATTGAAGTCAATTTTATTCGTCAAGAATTTAAGGATTGTTTAGATCAACTTAAAAGTTTAAAACTAGAATTTGCAAAAAAAACAATTGTAAATTCCCCACAATTCGATTTGCCAAAACGACTTTGGAAAAAATTAGTTTTAGCTGCTCAGATTAATGAAACAGAACGTTGGGCAGATATTAATAGACAACAATTAGAAAGTTTAGCTGCGCAATTGACAAAAGCAGTATTTCAGGTTACAGGTAAAAGCACTTTTAAGGAAGAATTTGTAACAGCAGGAGGTGTCGATTTAAAGGAAGTGAATTTTAAAACGTTTGAAAGCAAGCGTATTCCGAATTTATATTTTGCAGGTGAAGTTATAAATGTAGATGCGGTTACTGGTGGGTTTAATTTTCAAAATGCTTGGACAGGAGCATATATTGTTTCACAATCAATCGTTAACTAACTTGTGAGGTTTTAAAAGCCTTGTATATCCCGTATAGTTTTGTATTTAATATAAATTGCATATATTTAATATATATAAAATATATACAATGGGAAAAACAAAAAAGCTCATAGAACTAGATGATAAGGCAATCGCTATTTTAGAAAAACAGGCAAAACTTCAAAAACGGTCTTTAAAAAACTACATTGAATATATGTTAGAAGATACGGCTATTAGGTTTAGTGAACCATCAGAGGAGTATAAGAAAATGATGGATGATATGATTGAACGTGACGAAAAAGGACTTTTAAAAACTCATTCTTGGGAAGATATAAAAGCAAGATATGGCAGATAAAAGTGTTGACTTTTCTGACGAAGCCAATTTAGATTTTCATAAAGCGAAGTGTTTTATGGAGTTTAATGGAAAGGTAGAAGAATTTTGGATTGATGTTGATCGACAAATTGAACTTATTAGAGAGTTTCCATTTGCTTTTCAAATTCGTTACAAAAATATCAGAATAGTTCCTTTAGAAAAATTCAATTATTCAATTCATTATATAGCCAAAGCAAGAGGTGTTTTAGTATATCGTTTTTTAAACCAATCTCAAAACTTCTAATCTATTGAAAACTTACATCGCACTTCTAAGAGGTATTAACGTTGGTGGACATAAAAAAGTGTCAATGGTAGATTTTAGAGCACTTTTAACTAAATCTGGATTAGAAAATGTACAAACTTATATTCAAAGTGGAAATGTGATTTTTCAATCTTCGGAAAAAGGCAAAGGCAATCTAGAATCTAGAATTCAAAAGTTGATTCTAGATCATTTTGGATTCGAAGTACCAGTTTTCGTAAGAAACAGGAAAGACTTGTTGACCATTTTTAATAATTGCCCATTCTCAGAAGAGAAAAAAACAGATAGTTATTTTACTATGTTAAGCAATGTTCCTAATGAAGAATTAGTAGAAGAAGCGTCCAAAAAAGCATATCCAGACGAGGAGTATGTAATTCTTAAAGATTGTATTTACTTTTATTGTGCAAATGGTTACGGAAGAGCAAAATTCAATCTTAATTTTTTCGAACGAAAATTAAATGTGAGTGCTACATCAAGAAATTATAAAACAATGGTAAAACTCTTATCTTTGTCTCAGACAAATGATTGAAATGACAGAAAAAGATTTTATCCTCAAATCATATAATTCCAATATTAAAAACGGATCCGTAAAATGGTCGTCGCCAAGTAACATTGCATTAGTAAAATATTGGGGAAAAAAGGAACATCAAATCCCAGAAAATCCATCAATAAGTTTTACGCTTTCAGACTGTAAAACAATAACAGAAGTGATTTACACTAAAAAGGATGACAAAGATTTTAGTTTCGATGTCTATTTTGAAGGTGAAAAAAATGAAGCTTTTAAACCAAAAATTCAAACTTTCTTTGAGCGAATTGAAACTTATATGCCTTTTTTAAGAGCTTATCATTTTAAAATTGAAACTTCAAATACATTTCCACACAGTTCAGGTATTGCATCTTCTGCTTCTGGTATGAGTGCTTTGGCTTTATGTTTAATGAGTATTGAACAAAAATTAACTGATACTGTCACTTCGAGCGCAGTCGAGAAGTCTTTTTTCAACCAAAAAGCATCATTCCTCGCAAGATTAGGCTCAGGAAGTGCATGTAGAAGTATAGAAGGTGAACTTGTGGTTTGGGGAGAAAGCGAAAGTATTGCGGGTAGTTCAAATTTATATGGAGTAAAGTATGAAGGTGATGTACATACAAACTTCAAGAATTATCAGGACACAATTTTATTAGTAGATAAAGGAGAAAAACAGGTGAGCAGTACTGTAGGTCATAATCTTATGTATGGCCACCCATTTGCCAAAGAACGCTTTGCACAAGCTCACGAAAATTTAGCTAACCTCAAGACTATTTTGGCTTCAGGAGAATTAGCGGAGTTTGTAAAGATTGTTGAGAGTGAAGCGCTAACACTTCATGCTATGATGATGACTAGTATGCCTTATTTCATTTTAATGAAGCCCAATACATTAGAAATTATTAATAAAATATGGGCTTTTAGAGAAAAAAGTAATTCTAATGTTTGTTTTACTCTAGATGCTGGCGCAAATGTTCATGTGTTATATCCTCATAATGAAAAGGAAACTATTCTTGAATTTATTGAAAATGAATTGGTTAACTATTGTCAAAACGGACACTATATTTGTGACCAAATAGGTTTAGGTGCAAACCAAATCTAATTTTAATCCGTATATTTGTTAAAGTAATTGCTTTTAATACATGAAGGGACCCCTATTTTATTCAAAAATTCTGTTATTTGGTGAGTATGGAATCATCAAAGATTCTAAAGGCTTATCTATTCCTTATAATTTTTATAATGGTGCTTTAAAAGTAGATGAAAATCCTACTCAAGAAGCCATAAAATCTAATGATAGCTTAAAACGCTTTGTTGATTATCTAAGAAATTTAGATCAGGAATTAGTAACTTTTGATATTGATACTTTACAACAAGATGTCGATGCTGGTATGTACTTTGATTCTTCTATTCCACAAGGTTATGGAGTAGGTAGTAGTGGTGCATTAGTTGCTGCTATTTACGATAAGTACGCTTCAGACAAAATTACAGTTTTAGAGAATTTAACACGCGAAAAACTTTTAAAGTTGAAAGCTGTTTTCTCTGAAATGGAGTCGTTTTTTCATGGGAAATCCTCTGGTTTAGATCCGTTGAATAGTTATTTAAGTCTTCCTATTTTAATAAATTCTAAAGATAATATTGAAGCTACAGGTATTCCATCTCAACAAACAGAAGGTAAAGGCGCTGTATTTTTATTAGATAGTGGTATTGTTGGTGAAACTGCACCAATGGTTAGTATTTTTATGGAAAACATGAAGAATGAAGGCTTCCGAAGTATGCTAAAAGACCAATTTATTAAACATACAGATGCTTGTGTAGAAGATTTTTTAAAGGGAGATATAAAATCCTTATTTAAAAACACAAAGCAATTGTCTAAAGTAGTGTTGAACAACTTTAAACCTATGATTCCTGCACAATTCCATGAGCTATGGAAAAAAGGGATTGAAACTAACGAATACTACTTAAAACTATGTGGTTCTGGTGGAGGAGGTTATATTCTTGGCTTTACAGAAAATATTGATAGAGCTAAAGAAGCACTGAAAGCTCATAAGTTAGAAGTTGTATATAACTTTTAATTTTCTGTCATTCTGAATTTATTTCAGAATCTCATAAAAATTTAATGTATGCTATCAAGACGGCAGAAACACATTCTTCTCAAATTTTTCAGTCTTTTTTCGGTAGTTAGAGGTTATAATATTCTTATTGTAGTAATAGCTCAATATTTAGCTTCAGTTTATATTTTTGCTCATGATAAACCTTTAAAAGCAGTGCTTTTAGATGTTAATCTTTTAATGCTTGTTTTGGCATCTTCAGCCACCATCGCAGGAGGATATATAATTAATAATTTTTATGATTCTGAAAAGGACCTCATTAATAGACCTAGAAAAACGATGTTAGATCGCTTAGTAAGCCAAAACACTAAGCTTTCATTTTATTTTGTACTCAATTTTTTAGCAGTTGTATTTGCAAGTTATGTATCGTTTAAAGCGGTTTTATTCTTTTCAGTTTACATTTTTGCAATTTGGTTTTATTCACATCGCTTAAAAAAACAACCAATGATTGGCAATATTGTGTCTGCAATACTTACCGTAACACCGTTTTTTGCCATATTTATTTATTACCAAAATTTTGAACGTGTAATATTTGCGCACGCTATATTTCTATTCTTGTTAATTTCGATGCGAGAATTGACGAAAGATTTAGAAAATATTAAAGGCGATTTAGCCCTTAATTATAGAACAGTACCAGTTGTACATGGTGAAAAAGTGTCCAAGCAGATGCTTACCATTTTGACAATTCTTACCATAATTTCTGCAATAATGCTTATTTCATTTTTTAAGATAGGGCATATGTATTACTTCTTTTATCTGAGTATAGTATTATTATTTCTGTATCTTATAATACTATTAAAATCGAATAAAAAAAATCATTACCTAATTCTTCATAATATTTTAAAATTTATAATTGTCGTAGGTGTATTTTCTATTTTATTAATTGATGTATCAATTGTTTTAAACCGAATTTAAATGAGTACAACTTTAAAAATTGCTTTGGCGCAAATAGCTCCAGTTTGGTTAGATAAAAATGCCACTTTGCTGAAAATTGAAAATTCAATAAAAGAAGCTGCAGAGAATAATTGTGAACTAATCGTATTTGGAGAAGCTTTGTTGCCTGGTTATCCATTTTGGTTAGCATTAACAGGTGGTGCAGAATGGAACACAAAAATAAACAAAGAGTTGCATGCGCATTATGTTTCTAATTCTATTTGTATTGAAAAAGGTGATTTAGTTTCAGTTTGTAAATTGGCAAAACAATACAAAATGGCAATTTATTTGGGTATTATGGAGCGACCAATCGATAGAGGTGGTCATAGTATCTATGCATCATTAGTTTATATTAATGAAGAAGGTGAGATTAAATCTGTACATAGAAAATTACAACCAACATATGATGAACGTTTAACTTGGTCTCCAGGAGATGGTAATGGATTACAAGTACATTCATTAAAAGCGTTTACAGTTGGTGGACTCAATTGTTGGGAAAATTGGATGCCTTTACCGCGAACAGCGTTATATGGTCAGGGAGAAAATTTACATATCGCAGTATGGCCAGGAAGCGATCACAATACTAAGGATATTACCCGTTTCATCGCAAGAGAGTCACGATCGTACGTAGTTTCAGTTTCTAGTTTAATGACAAAGACGGATTTTCCAAAAAACACACCACATATAGAAGCAATTTTAAAAAACGCTCCGAACATATTGGCAAATGGAGGAAGTTGTATTGCAGGACCTGATGGAGAATGGATTGTTGAGCCTGTATTACATAAAGAAGGTCTTATTATTCAATCTATTGATTATAATCGAGTGTTGGAAGAACGTCAAAATTTTGATCCTGTTGGGCATTATTCTAGACCAGACGTTACTAAACTAATAGTAAATACAGAGCGCCAAACAACTGTAGAAATTAAATAGTTAATGTGAACTATTGTTATACCTTTGCAAAAAATTACGACTATGAGCAGACATCAAGATAGCAAAGGAAAAGGAAAACCTTCAGGAAGAGGAAATGCTAATAGCAAAACAAAAAATTTTGCCAAAAGTAATGCTCCTTATAAGAAAAAGAAATCTCAAAAGATTCCATCTAATCCAGATGAGATTCGTTTAAATAAATATATAGCTAATTCTGGTATGTGTTCTCGTCGTGAAGCAGATGAAAATATTACTATTGGTTTGGTTTCTGTTAATGGTAAAGTAATTACAGAAATGGGTTATAAAGTAAAGCGTACAGATGATGTTCGTTTTGATGGTCAGCGTATTACTCCAGAGCCTAAAGTATATGTATTATTAAACAAACCTAAAGGGTTTGCAACAACAACTTCAGAAGGTAAAGGAAGAACTGTTATGGATTTAGTGGCCAATGCTACCAATGCTAATATTAAGCCAATTGGTCGATTAGGTAGAAATTCGTTAGGCCTTTTGTTATTTACTAATGATGATGTTGTGGTTCAAAAATTTACTAATTCAAAGAATGGAGTAGCTCGTTTGTTTCAGGTAGAGTTGGATAAGAACTTAAAGTTTGAGGATCTTAAAAAAATTCAAGAAGGCTTTAAAATTGAAGGTAAGTTAATTGCTGTAGAGGAAGTTAGTTATATACAAGGTGAATCTAAAAACCAAGTAGGTATAAAAATTAAAAATACAGGAAACACCATTCTACGTACCATATTTGACCATTTTAATTACGATATCGTAAAGATAGATTGCGTAGCTATTGGGCATTTAACAAAAAAAGATATCCCTAGAGGACATTGGAAACACTTAACGGAGCAAGAGGTAAATACCTTAAAAATGCTTTAATTCTTGAGTTAACTCATTTTCGCACAATAATTTGTTACCGTTCGTCGAAAAATTGACGTGTTCAATAAGCGGTATACTTTTTTTTCTATATTTGGCCTCCCAAATAGAATATTAAAATACCTACTTATGAAAAATGTAAAACTCATTTTTGTGCTTTTACTATTTGTAAATTGTACAACAGACTTACCTGAAACAGAAGAATCATTAGATCTTCAACCTCAAGAACAAAATTGTATTGATGATTTGCCAAAAGTTAGATTAACTAATGATGGTACTCACAGTTTCGATTTTATTATTTACGACCAAGATTTTAATGTATTACATGAGTCAAGTATATCTTCTACCGCTGATAGTGGTTGGATAGAGCTGACTAGTAATGATGTTATTGCGGTTGTGACTAATGATATTGTTTACGGACAAAAAGTACAGTTCAGTCTTGTTCCTTGCGATAATAAAGAGTTACAGATAAACACTGGTAATACTTTAATTGTTACCGGAGGTTAACATAGTCTGGAGCTATAATTTAATCAACTTTTTACACTGAAGGTATAAGTTGAGATTAAGTCGTCACCAAAATAAAGGTGAAGATCATAAAACCCAGATGTTTTAAATTGGTGTTTTAAAGTTAACGACTTATTCTTGATTAATGTTGATGAAGGCTTTATTTTCCGTGTTTTAAACCCATTATCAATTAATAGACAAATGTCTTTTGGTTGATAATGTGTTGTTTTAAGTTGGTACTTAAAAGTAACTGTTTCATTTTTTTTAATATTATGGTGCATTAACTTAGGTGTAACATGAAGATTAAGGTTTTCATATGCTTTGCCATATATTATTGGATTCGCTAGGAAATTTTCGAAAGAAGGAATATTTTCATCTAAAAGCCACCATTTAGCTTCAACAGGGTAATGATTTATTGAAAAAAGTTTTGGATTGGCTAAAAAGAAACCGTCATTATAATTAAATGTAAATCTATTGGTTTCTGGATTAGGAATACCACTTGCCCAAGTTGGGTCACATAAATACCATTTACCATTTAATTTAACAGCATTCCATGAATGATTGGGCAAATCTAAGTGCTCAATATCTGTAGTACTTACTCTACCATATCCTTGCACAATTTCACATTCTAAGTTTGTGAGCTGAGCAAGCTCTTTCACTAAATATGCATAACCAGTACAAATTGTTTTTTGGTCTTTCAATAGCTTTTTAAAAAGTGTTTTCCGAAAGTTAGTATTCCAATCGTTAAGTTTTGTGCTATCTGTTTTAAAGCGCTCGCGTTTACGTTTATTCTTTAGATACGAATTGTAGTCGTTAGCAATATTAGCACAAACCCATCGGTAAATTGCTCTAAAACGTTCAACATCTGTGGTTAATTGAGAAGTAAGCTTAATAGATAATTGAGGTAAATTATGTAATCCTTCATCTTTGCATCCCAAGGCAATACTATCTGCTTTTTTAAAATCGATATGATTAAAATCCGAGATTTGTGCATAAGATTGGAATGCAAATACGAAGATTACTATGTAACTAAATGGTTTCAATAAATAAAATCTATTAATTCTTCCTTTTAGATTTATACGGCTTAGCTGTGTCCAATGCACCTATCATCTCTATTAATTCTGAGGATAATACGAGCTTAATAAACTTTGTGTCATCTTTAATCTTTACGTATTGTTTCTCGTATCCTAAATAACTAAAGACTAAAATATCACCAGTTTTTAACTTAACAGGGAATGTAAATTCACCTTTTTCATTGGTAACAGTACCATTTTTAGTTCCTTTTTGGATAACGTTGACACCTTCTAGAGCTTTCTCTTCGTCGGTAACAATACCTTTAACTGTGCGCTCATTAGTTGCTACTTCAGATGAGGTAGTTGTTTTTTCTTGCCCATAAATAGGATTAAAAGCTAATAAAGCAAGCATAAATATACCAATAAAACTAAAAGCTTTTAAGGTTTGTTTTTGCATGAATGTTGACTGTGTTTTCATAATAGTAAATGTTTTGTTTACATCAAATTTATAGGCTTAGGCTACAAGTTAAAAATAGTTTTTAGTAATGGCAACAGATTGGTGAGTAAAGTATAGGTTTTGGTTAGTGAAAGGTTTTAAAACGACTAATTAAATTACAATAAATCTATTGGTTAGTTTGTAAAGCCTTCATTAGGCGCTGCGATTTTTCTATTTGCCCTTGTTGTTGATAAATTAAAGCTAACAGGTATTGATAATTCTGATTTTCAGGTTCAATTTTTAATGCTTTTTTGACATACTTTTCGGCAAGTACTAAATCTTTGTTTTCCTGATAGTAATAGGTCGCTAGATTATACATAGATCTTGTATCATTAGGGTCTAGTTTAATTGCCAACTCTAATTCTGAAACAGCAAGTACGCTATCTCCTGTTTCAAAATACAATAATGCTTTTAAGAAATGTGGACGCCCTTGTTTTGGTTCAAGCTTTATCCATTCATCTAAAATTTCTATAGCATTTGAATTATCTTTAATTAACGAATAGGCAGTTGCCAAATTTGAATATACAGGAGTTAGTAAACTGTCTTTTTTCAGAGCCATTTTATAATGCTTAATAGCATTATTAATATCATCGTTTTGCATGTAATAATCTGCCAATTGTAACCTTCCAGTTGCGAAATCTGCATTAGAAAACAACATAGCTTCAAATTCTTCTCTAGATTTTTTTAAACTAATTTTATCTGTTTCGCTAAAATTACTTTCGTCTATTCCCAGTACTAATTGAGCTACTCCAATTCTTACCATTTTCGTAGAATCAGAAATATGTTTTAAGGCAATTGACGTTCTTATTTGTGGTGAGAAGTTTCTAAATTTAAGTAATGCATTATATCTTACAATTGCAGAAGAATCATTTAGAGCTTTCAACAAGACCTCTATTTGTGCATCGTTTGTAAAATTTAAATTCTCTATAACAGTGGCTCTTGCAATATTAGGCGATTCTAGGTCATTGATAAAGGTGTCTAACATTTGTCTTTCGGATTCGGTTATTTCTGGTTTGCTACTCACCAATAATGCATCTGAAAAGTGCTTTTTTCGATTATTACCATACCATTTTTTAATGGAATTAGCAGCCCATTTATCGTCCTTGCCTTCATGACATCCTGTACAAGCATTTGGTGTACCATAATTAACAGACTGATCTGGACGAGGAATTCTAAAACTATGATCACGACGAAAATCATTTCCCATATAATTCTTTCCAGTCATATGACAGTTTATGCAAAGACTAGCATCTGTGTTCTCAGCATGAAAATGATGTTTTTTTGAATTATAGTTAGCAGGAACATGGCATTGTGCGCATAATCTGTTGTCATCAAATTTTAGTTTTAAGGAATGCGCATCATGGCAATCGGTACATCTTACACCTTCTGCAAACATTTTGCTTTGCCTAAATGAACCAAACACATAATCTTCGTCATCAATTTGTCCATCTCCGTGATAATACTCTGTATTTAATGTTTGAAGAATAAATTGATCTTCAAATTTTATTCCAGGCTCCATATTTTGAGTTAACTTGGTACGTCGAGCATGGCAACCTGCACACTGATTGAGCTGCTGTGTTTGGTTTATTCCATTTAAAATATGAGTGTTTTCGTCTAAAGGCTTATTATTGGCCCAATTAATATGTTTTTTTGCCTGACCGTGACAACTTTCGCATGCCACGTTTATTTCACTATAGGTGGTGTTAAATGAGTCTGTATCAATGTCATAATTCTGCTGTAAATTTGTTGAATGACATTCCGCACACATGGTATTCCAATTTTGTGCGTCTTTTGTCCAATGCAACCAATCATTAGGCTCAATAACATCTCCTTTGTATTGATGATACCATTTGTTTTCTAATACATCCCAAGTGGCTCTTAACACTTGTTTTTTTCCGTTGTCAAAATCAATTAAATATTGCTGTAATGGAGTAACGCCAAAAGCATAAGTGATTTCATAAACTTTTTCAGAATTGTCTATTTCATTAATTCGAACCAAATACTTACTCGCTTCTCTATAGAAAAAGTAATTTACTTCATCTATTGTTACTTTTACATTATTAAAATCTCCTAATACTGTAGAGTCGTTTGCAATTTGCATTGCCAAATCATGATGAGACCCAATCCATTTATTGTATTCTTCTTTATGACATTCTATACAAGTACTACTTCCAACATAATTATTGACCTCAGAATTATCATGCTTAGGTGTCGCATCAGTATACGTGTCATCTTTACAAGAGAATAGTAAAGTTATGATGATAAATAAAATTGATGCTTTTTTAAATTGAATCATGAATGACAATTGGTAATTTCAAAAATATATAAAATAACCAGCAAAATCTATAGTCCAAAGGCGTATTTATGCTAATTCAATAAAAAATATTTAGGATATATAGAAAGGGTTACTACAGTTTTGATTCTATGAATTTCTGCGAAGTATTACATGTCTATTAGTAAGATTTTAATGGTAAATAAAACTAGATTTTGATACGTTTTTTTAGAATGACTTCCCATATGAATGCTAAAAACACAATTGAGTATTCTAGACCAATAACCCATAAATTTTCTGAGTTAGATGTGTTAGAATAAGCTAGATAACTAAATATTATGACTATAGACCAAACTAAGGGGAATTTATAATTAGTAAATATGCAGAATAAAATCAATGTAACTATATACCATGGATGTACGGTAGTACTCAAAAATAAATAAAAGGCGATTGTGAGTAACATTGATGTAGTCAACTTTAGGATAGTGTTATTGTCTTTAAAAAACGAAAAACCTAATATTATTAGCAGAGATATTATAGGAAGTAATTTCCCTATAATAACAATTTCGTTATAACCAGTAATAGCAAAACCAATCTCTCTAATGAGATAGTAAATACTTGCATTAAACTCAAAATCCCCGAACCATAGACCTACAGTTTTAGAATAGTTGTTAATAAACTCAATGGAAAAGAATGGCAAAAACAGCATTAGAACTGTGATTATAGTTATGGCATAAAACAACACTAGCTTTTTAATGCCTTTTAGAGGATTGTCTTTCATATAGAACCACCAAAAAAATAGAGGCAAAAACATCAAGGGAATTAATTTTACAGAAATAGAACAGGCTAATATCACAGCAGCCCATTTCCATTTACCTGAATGTAATAAATACAAACTCCATACAAGGAAAAATATCATGACTCCTTCAAAATGAAGATTACCTGTCAACTCAATAATGATAAATGGATTTAATATGTACCAGAAGATTCTATTAGAAGGTAGTTTAAGGCGTTCTAATAGTTTCTTTCCAAAATAAAGTGTTCCTATATCAGCGGCAATGATTATTAACCGCATTCCAATAATTGAACTTAAAATACTTTTACCAGGAAACAGGTTTCCTAATACAAAACAAAGTTGATTTAATGGTGGGTAATTTGTGAAGTGAGATGCGCTTAGTTCTCCCATTCCTTGGTATAATTCATTCTGATTTGGGAAAGACGACAACATGCCTTCTGCCATTTGAAAATCTGGAGTACTTAAGTAAGGATTCATTCCAGAAATTATCATTTGACCGTCCCAAATAAAACGATAGAAATCTTGAGATAAATTCGGAATAGCAAGTAAAAATAAAAGTCTAAAGAGTATGGCTGAAATAACGAGTAGTCTAAAATAAAAGCCAGTTGTTTTTATGATTTGATATGCAAATATAAACAACGCTATATATAGCAATAACAACTTTGTGATATCTGTTCTAACCAGATCATAAGCAAATGATAGATAGAATATACTACTCAGTAAAACAAAGAGCAACGGTATTTTATGATATTTAATTAAGTTGGTTAAAGGCATAAAATCAAAGATAGAATTATTTAAAATGGAGAAATAGCGGATTTCAAAAAAGATTAATAACTTTAAACAAATCAATTTGTAATATGAGTTTTACGATTTACCATGATCTTGTGATTAAAAGTGATAAGAATAGTGTATTTCGAGCAGTGTCAGAACCAACATACTTAGAAAAATGGTGGCCTTTAAAATGCACTGGAATGCCTCAATTAGGCGTGGAGTATAATTTTAATTTCACAAATGAATATGATTGGTATGCTGAAGTAAAAAGTTGTAAAACTTGGAAACATATACATTACAAAATGACCAAATCTGATACCGATTGGAATCCCACTTCCTTTGGATTTGACTTAAGTGAATTCGAAACTGGAATACGAGTTAAATTTTGGCATAGTAACTGGCAAGAATGCAATGCAGAATTTAGATAATCGTCCTTTTGTTGGGCAATGTTATTAAACGGATTGAAAAATTATTTAGAACGAGGAATTATTATTCCTTTTGAAAAAAGAGAGTAATCTAAACTTTGGAACTTAAGGACTTAAAAAACACATACCCAAAGCCAATAAAAAGCATCAAGTGAAAAGGAAATAATCCAAAATCTCCACCTTGGTCGCCAACTATAAAAGCACTATACATTCCAAATCCAAAATAGAGCATTAGTATGCCTTCAATGATGACATGAGGAGATACATTTTTGCGCAGATATTTATTGTTTTTCCAATTGTCTTTGTACTTACTAAGATTAAATTTTGGTGTGCGTACAAATTCACTTTTTTTACCAAAATGTCCTTCTAATACAGCAATAGAGTTATGTAAAGAAAAGCCCATAGCTATTGAGAAAAAGGTGAAAAACATACCTATATAGCCAAAGAATTTTTTAAAGCCACTACCATAAATATTCTTATACATAAACCAGTAACATACAAAAAAGATGATGGTACTCATTACAAAGAAGCTCATTACGTAGAAATAGTTACGTAAATGTGCATACTCATTTTTAATATATAACATTGGTATACTTAATACCGCAACAATAAAAATGCTAAGAAACATACTACTATTCAGTAGATGAAGTAAACCATGTACTTTAGTTTTAGTTGAGATATTTTGAGACTTAACAACGCGCCAAAGCATTTTTCTAAAATTCTCTGCACCACCTTTATTCCAACGAAACTGTTGAGAACGCGCAGCACTAATAACAATTGGCAGTTCTGCAGGTGTTTCAACGTTTTCGAGATATCTAAACTCCCAGTTCTTTAATTGAGCTCTGTAGCTTAAATCTAAATCTTCTGTGAGTGTATCACCTTCCCAATTTCCAGCGTCAATTATGCAGTCTTTTCTCCAAACGCCAGCAGTACCATTGAAGTTAATAAAATGACCTTTGCTGTTTCTGCCAACTTGTTCTAATGTAAAGTGAGCATCTAAAGCAAATGCCTGTATTTTGGTAAGAATTGAATAATTTCTATTGATGTGTCCCCAACGTGTCTGTACAACTCCAACTTTATCGTTTTTAAAATAAGGAATTGTGCGTTTTAACCAATTTGGTTGAGGTAAAAAATCGGCATCAAAAATGGCAATAAATTCACCTTTTGCAATTTCCAATCCTTCTTTTAATGCGCCAGCTTTAAAACCAGTTCTGTCAGTTCTAGTAATATGTGTTATATCTAATCCTGTAGCTGCTAATTTATCTACGTGTGCTTTCGTTGATGCTACTGTTTCATCTGTAGAATCATCTAAAACCTGAATTTCTAATTTATCTTTTGGATATTCTATTAATGCAATGTTATCTAATAAACGATCCATTACATACATTTCATTGAAAACAGGAAGTTGAATTGTTACATAAGGGATTTCTTCTGGATTTGATAAATCAAATTTATCACAGTTTTCCCTATTCTTTTTCGAAGAAAGATAGTTATACAGTAGGTTTAATTGTGCCAATGCATACATAAAGATTAGCACAATGGCAACAGTGTATACAACTATAATAATATATTGTAGGTAAATCACTTAAAACTATATTTAAAAATCCAAGTAAGAATTTTTACGCCTGCAAAGATAGCTCCTTTTATCGTACCTGAAACTTTTGAGACACCTATTCTGTTTCTATAATTAACAGGAATTTCTTTATAACTTAACTTTTGCTTTAAAGCTTTTAATTGCATTTCTACAGTCCAACCATAGGTTTTATCCTCCATGTTAAGCCCAAGGAGTTTCTCATATTTGATAGCTCTAAAGGGTCCTAAATCTGTAAAGGTAGAACGAAAAAACAATTTCATTAAGCTAGTAGCTAGCCAGTTACCGAAAATTTGAGGTTCGGTCATAGAACCTTCTTCTCTTAATTCCTTAACTCTAGCACCAATGACAAAATCAATATTTTCTTCTAAAATTGGTTGAATAATTTTTGTTAATTCTTCAGGATAATCACTATAATCTCCATCTAAAAAAACAACAATATCTGGTCGCTCAGTGAAATCAAAACTCGCAATATATTCCATTCCTTTTAAACACGCATGCCCATATCCTTTTTGATGTTCTACTAAAACAGTAGCGCCAGCTTTTTGCGCATTTGTTTCTGTATTATCTGTTGAATTATTACTTACAACAATAATTTCATCCACTATAGAAGGAATATCTTTTACGACAAGAGGAATAGATTCTGCTTCATTATAAGCAGGAATAATAACTTTTATATTGGGCATTTAGATTGTTTAAAGGTGCAAAAATAAACTTCTTATTTCTGATTTACCAATTCCATTAAGTCAACATCGTTGCCTAATAAAATTTCTGTTGGATTAATGCGTCCTTTTTCTGGTCCATTTTCTAATTTTAAAACACCTCTTGGGCAAACGGCAGCACAAATACCACAGCCAACACAACTAGAACGCACAATGTTTTCACCTTTTTGCGCATAAGCTCTAACATCAATACCTTGTTCGCAATAGGTAGAACAATTTCCGCAAGAGATACATTGACCTCCATTAGTGGTAATTCTAAATCTAGATTTAAAACGTTGCACAAATCCTAAATATGCTGCAAGTGGGCAACCAAAACGACACCACACACGATTTCCGAATATAGGATAGAAACCTGTACCAATGACACCAGCAAAAATAGAACCTATTATGAGACTATAAATGTTTTGTATGGTTGCAGTTTTTATGCCTAAAACCGTACCTGTTTCAGTAAAGAAACTATATAATGTCATTCCTGTCATTATTAGTACAAAGAGCAATACAGTATGGATTAAATAACGTTCTACCTTCCAGGCAAATAACGATTTGTCTGAGTGTTGTCGGTAAGGATCTCCAAGTGTTTCAGCTAATCCACCACAGCCACAAACCCAAGAGCAATACCAACGTTTACCGAAGAAATATACCATTATTGGAACAATAATTAATGTTAAAACAATTCCCCAAACCAAAATAAAGATTCCGATCCCTCCATTATTTATGAGGTCTTTTAAATTCCATTGAAAAAAGAAATCATAATCTAACGGGAAGGCATTTTTAAAATCGTAATAAGGCATTTGCAGTCTTACCATAATTTCAGGAATAAGAAACGCAAATACTATTTGAAAGAATAAAACGGATGTCGTTCTAAATACTTGGTAAATATTATGACGGTATTTTATATACATTCTCACTGCCATTACCGTCATTACTACACAATACATAAAACCATAAACAAACCAGTGTCCAGCTGGATTTCCGCTTAAGGTTTCACTAATCTGATCTACTAAAAGTGTCCAATTAGTTGCATATTCTGATGCAAAATAAAGCACTAAATAAAATGAAACTAAAAAGATAAAAACCATCCATCCGATCCAACCACGATTTGTTGCACTTTCGTGATATATGCCATCATTTTTAATTCCTTTTGACCCAAGTAAAATAACATTAGGTAATATGAACATTAAAGCACCAATAATTCCTAATCCAAAAGTTAATAACCACATTAACCCTTTATTATTTGCAATAAAGCCGTTGGCAGATTTTTTACCAATCATAGCTGCCATATCACTAGACTTGGTATATATTTTTTTATCCCATTCCTTATTTTTTGTATGGGTTTCGTTAGCACTAGTAATAGCTTTAGTAATTTTTGGAGATAAGGCTTGCATGCCTTTAAATTCTTTACCAATAACATTAGATTTTATGTTATTAATAAAAACTTCACTTTTAATATTTTGATTGCTTACAATTTTATAAAAATCAGCTTCGTCTAAGTTGTAGGTTCCTAAAAGAGGTAAGGCTGTGAAAATGGCTAATCCTATTAAGAAAATAACCAATCCTATATGTTTAATTGCTTTCATAATTCTATTTCAATTAGGCTTTGCTAAAAATGCGTTTCCAGCTCTTTTTATGTGTTGTAAGATTGGTGTTAAATTCGGTGTTGAATTGTTTTAAGATTTCTCCTTCGTAAACTTTGTAAAATTCCGGATCGAAATTGGCATCTTTTAAATAGCTCATCACATAATTGACATCTCTTTTTTCCGAAAGCCATCTGTCAAAAATTTCATGACGCATTCTAATTCCGAATGTGTTTATACCTAAAAATTCATTGGTGTCTTTATGGAATGCAACAGTAATACAAATATCCTCTTTATTATGTCTCCAATGAAAATGCTGCTCGTATTCTGGCCTTCCTTTTTTTCCAAATACCCAACCATATGTTTGATATTCGATATCTAAAAACTTAGCAGAATTAAACCAATGACCTGGTTTGTATTCTATCTGGTTATTGCAAATGGTTTGTGCTAAAGTTTCACCCATCATTCGTCCTGTGTACCAAACCGCTTCTATTGGTCTTCGATTTCCTATTGCTTCGTGCTGTTCCGCACAATCACCTATAGCATATACATCTTTTATATTGGTTTCTAAAAACCGATTCACTTTTATACCACGACCTGTCTCAATTTCAGAATCTTTAATAAAATCAATATTTGGTGATACTCCAGCAGTTAAGCCGACAACATCGCATAGAATTTCTTCACCAGTTTCTTGAATAATTACAGATTTTACTTTTCCGTTGTTGTCCGATTTAATTTCTTTGAGGTTGGTGGACAAACGCAAATCGATATGATGATTTTTAATATGTTTATTAATCATTTCGCTTTCACCTTCCGGTAATACACCATTCCAAAAACTAGATTCTCTGACTAAAAATGTTACCGGAATATTTCTAGAATTCAACATCTCAGCTAATTCAATGCCTATTAAGCCACCACCAACGATGACAGCACGTTTACAAACTTTATTATTCGGAGCATGTTTTTCTAAATTCTCCAAATCTTGTTTATGATACATACCCATAACACCATCTAAATCTTGTCCAGACCAACCAAACTTATTGGGTTTGCTTCCTGTAGCAATCACTAATTTATCGTATTGCAGTGTATCTCCTTCAACAAAATGAAGCGTTTTCGATTTTGTTTCTATGGATTTAACAAAACCTTTTTTAAGTTCGATTCGGTTTTTTTTCCAGAACCAATTTTCGTAAGGTTGTGTGTGCTCAAACTTCATGTGTCCCATATAGACATACATTAATGCTGTACGAGAAAAGAAATAATCGGCTTCGGCAGAAATAATGGTAATTTTTTTGTCCGAAAGTTTTCTGATGTGTCTTGCAAGTGTAACTCCAGAAATACCGTTGCCAATAATAACGACGTGTTCCATATAATTGTGGTTGTTAGTACGGGCTATAAGTCGAAGGTTTTGTTAAAACCTTAATCACTTAGCCGAATTTCTTTAAATTTAGGCATAATTTTTAGTATGCGATATTTTTTCTATTCCGTTTTAGCTTTCATTTTGTTAGGTTGTGCTGCTGCATCTTTGCAACCAAATAAAATTAATGGAGTTAGTTTTGTTGCTTCGGGAGACGCTATAGATACTACGCATACCAAACCCATAGTTAAAATAAATTCTAATGCTGCAGCAATAATGCCTTTTGGATTTATTAGAGATAAAAGTCATCCTGAAATTATTCATAATACAGACCGTCAATGGTTTGGTGAGACTAGAGCTGGTGCTAAACAATATATTGAAACGTTGCGAAAAGACAACATCAGTATAATGATTAAACCACAATTGTGGCTATGGCATGGCGAGTTTACAGGTTTATTAAAAATGAATAATGAAACCGATTGGAAACTCTTAGAACAAGCATACTCAAACTTTATTATGGAGTATGCGGAGTTGGCAAAAGAGGTGAATGCAGAAGTCCTTTGTATTGGAACCGAACTTGAAGAGTTTATAAAAAATAGACCAGACTATTGGTCTCAACTCATTAAAGAAATAAGAAAAGTTTATAAAGGAAAACTAACCTACGCAGCTAATTGGGATGAGTTTAGGCGAACGCCATTTTGGGCTGAAGTAGATTATATTGGCATAGATGCTTATTTCCCAGTAAGTGACATGCAAACACCAACTATTGAAGATTGTATTAAGGGTTGGGAAAAACATAAACAAGGCTTAAAAGGCTTTTCAGAAAAACTTGATAAACCCATCCTATTCACTGAGTTTGGATACAGAAGTGTAGATTATACTGGTAAAGAACCTTGGAGGTATGACCGTTCTATGACCTCTGTAAATCTTGAGGCTCAAAACAATGCGACTCAAGCTTTGTTTGATACTGTGTGGAACGAAGATTGGTTTGCTGGTGGTTATCTTTGGAAATGGTTTATAGATCATGGAAAAGTAGGTGGAGAAAATGATAATCAATTTACACCACAGAACAAACCTGTGGAAGTAATAATTGAAGCTTATTACAAAGCTCATTAAAACTGAAATTATATAATGCGAATATTAGCAATTGGAGATATACATGGCGGATTAAAAGGGCTTATTCAACTTATTGAAAGGGCAGATATTACTGAATACGACAAACTCATTTTTGTAGGAGATTATGTGGATGGGTGGAGTGAATCGGCTCAAGTGATACAATATTTAATTGAACTCTCAAAAACGAACTCTTGTATTTTTATAAAAGGCAATCACGATGTTTGGTGTGAGCAGTGGCTGGCATCTGGATTTGAAAACGATATTTGGATAAATCATGGAGGTAAAGAGACAATAGAAAGCTATAGTGGATTTTCTAAAGAAGAAAAATTAAGTCATCTCGGTTTTTTTGAAGCCATGCCTTTATATCATATCGATGAGCAAAAACGACTTTTTGTTCATGCAGGTTTTACCTCCATGCATGGTGTTGAACGAGAATTTGACATTAGAGGTTTTATTTTTGATAGAACCCTTTGGGAAATGGCTTTAACCATGGATAAACGTATTAAAAAAGATTCTGAAATCTATCCTCATCGACTAAAACATTATAAAGAAATCTATATTGGCCATACTCCAACAATTAATTATTTTAAAATGCATCCAATGAATGCCATGAATGTTTGGAATATAGATACTGGTGCTGCATTTACAGGTCGATTGTCTGCGATAGATATAGAAACTAAAGAAATTTTTCAAACGGATATTTTAAAAGATTTGTATCCTAATGAATTGGGCAGGAATAAAAGATGATTAGCTTATATGTTTTTTATAATATGAAAGCAACTCATCTGCATTAGCTCCAAACCATTTCTTTATATAAATTATTAAAAAGTGATATTGTAATTTCCAAACACCTATTCTTTTATACAATCTTGCTGAGGTTGTTATTTTTTTATTGATAACAACAAATTGATTACGAGCGTACAATTCGTTAATTAAAATATTGTCTTCGTATATAATATAGATTTCATCATAGCCACCAATTTCATTAAATAGCTTGCTAGTAATAAATTGACTTTGGTCTCCACCACGGCAAGCGCGCCAAGAGAATTGTGTAAACCAACTAGCTAATTTTAGCCACCAATGGTTGCTGTTAAATTGCATTCTAAAACAACCAGCCTGATTTCCTTTATCGACTTCAGAGATAATAAGTTGGTCATAACTGTGTGGAGGAAAAGCATCTGCATGTAAAAAATATAGAATATCTCCTTTGGCATGTTTAGATCCAAGATTCATTTGTTTTGCTCTTCCTTTTGGTGAAGAAATTAGTGTAACATCATCAAATGAAGTTATTGTGTTTTGTGAACCATCAGTACTGCCACCATCAACAATTATAATGTCAGAAATGTTTGATGCTGTCGATTTTTTTTTAAGATGTTTTATTAAACTACCAATTGTTTCAGCTTCATTTAAAACAGGAATAATAATAGAAATTCTATTCATAGAAATAGGGTGATACTGAAGTTATTTCAACTTCAATAAATTTAATGAGATATTGAAACGAGTTAAAAAATTAGTCATTCAAATTCCAGTTGTACGCTTTAAAGCTTTTTTTTGCTTCGCTTGAAATTGAAATTTCTGAATACTGATTTAGAAAATCAATAAGACTTCCATTTTTCTCAAAATCTTTTTTAAACCATTTAAATATTTTTGAAAGTTTTATTCTGTTTTTAGAAAGTTCATTTTTAGTTGTGTCCAATAAAAAATCTTTTGTAGCCTTTGTGAGTTGATCATCTAGATTTGTGGATGTAAAAGCTACATTTGCTAGTTTTGGGCAAGATTCTGAAGCACAGACAATAGCAAAATGAATTCTTGGCTCATTCATTTTTCGCAGAATATTATGTTCTATATCATTAAGGTTATACCATTTGTCACCTAATTTCCATAACCGTTGATCCCAAGGGTCTTTAATGTCTTTGATACTTTTTAATGGATAATTTCGAAGAATTAAATCTATAGTAAACGCGTTGTAAGCGTTAATCCAATAGGCTAATTTTTCATCTTTTGACCATGTGCTGTCAGGTAGCGTATCACTTAAATAATCAATATAAATGTTAAATTCAATTCTATCGTTTTTAATCTCTTTATAGTCTACAGTACCATCATTTGAAACATGTTTATGCAAAATACCATTCCATCTGTTATGCATCAGTTCTTTAAAATTTGAAGACTGTTTTGGCGGTTTCGGCGGAAGTGGAATTACATTTTCTTCGACTTCATTATTAGTATTTTGTATTGGAGGTTTTGGAGGTTGAGGTGGTTCAGGAATTTCAACAACATCAGGCACTTCAGTTGCAATGGCAATCTCAGCTGGTGACTCAGGTTGTTTTTCTATCGCTTTTTTTGATACACAACACGAGGTTATACAAATGAATAATATAAAAATGACAAGATTTTTCATGTAACGTTTTTCTAATTTCTAAGATTCCTGCTTTCGCAGAAATTCATTAGCAACAGCCTCCACCATCATAGTGATAAGTAGATTCTGAAAAATAAATATCATCTCTACCTAAAGCTTGTAGTTGTCCAGCTGTTTTATCGCAAATCGCTAAAGGCTGATTTTTTAATAAAACGTGTCCTGCTTTATCATCAAAATAATCTTCATCTCCATAATAAATAGCAGCTTTACCAGTAAAAATACATGGACCATCAGCAGGCATTGGATCTTTTATTGCCGCAACTTCAATAGACTCAATATAGATTAACTCATCTGTTGGGTAGTTTTTAGAGTCTAAGATTCTATAAGGTTTACGTGCTCTAATTTCAATTGTACCAAAACCAGCATCAGTTAAAGCTTTTACATAATCCGCAATTGATAAACTACCACTCAAGCATAATGCTCTTAATCGTTCGTCGTTACGCAGTTCGTCATTCATTGGTTGTTCGCAAGTTGGATCACTCATAACCAGACGACCATGAGGTTTTAATACACGATACATTTCTGCAATCGCCTTCTTTAAATCATCTGCTTTAAAAATATTAAATAAGCAATTTTGAGCAGCAACATCAATACTATTATCTTCAACAGGTAGATGCATAGCATCACCTTTTTTCAGTTCTACAAAATCACTCTTAAACCAATCGTTTTGTGCTTCTGCTTCTTTAAAATTTTTGCGAGAAGCTTCTAGCATTTCATCTACTACATCAATGCCAATCACGCCACCTTTCTTCCTATTAAAATATGCGAATTGCAACAATTCCATGCCACCTCCTACACCAACATAAAGCATTTTGGGATTATTAGTTAAATCGCGTGCATGTACAGTTGAGCCACAGCCATAGTTCATCTCTTGCATTATTCTTGGGATTTTTAAACCTGGTAATTCCCATATTGGATTTGTGGTACAACATAGACCAACATCTGGTGTTATTGCTGCTTCTTTATATACATCGTGTGTGGTTTCTAAGTAACTCATTTCTTTTAAGTATTCAGTTTTCAGTCGCAGTTTGCAGTTACAGTGAGACTGAAAATTGCGACTGTGACTGTAAACTATTTATAGTGTTTTTATTAATTCTTTAAAAAGTGTAATCATATTAGGTTCGGCTTTTCCAGCCATTGCAATGATTTCACTAATGTCAACAGGTTTTAAGTTGTTTGGGTCGCATTCATCAGTTAAAACAGAAACTGCTGCTGCTTTTAAATTTAGGTGATTTGCAACTATAATTTCTGGTACAGTACTCATGCCAACAGCATCAGCACCTATTGTTTTTAGCATACGATATTCTGCTCGTGTTTCTAATTGAGGTCCAACTACACTAGCATAAACACCTTTGTGTAATTTAATATTGTTGGCTTTTGCTATGCTTTCAAACTTTGAGTTGATTTGTGTATCGTAAGGAGCACTCATGTCTGTATAGCGTTCTCCTAATTCTGATACACCTTTGAAAGCTAAAGGCGATCCTCCTTGTAAGTTAATGTGGTCATCAATAAGCATTAATTCTCCTTTTTTAAAGTCTAAATTAATGGCTCCTGCAGCATTAGAAACTAATAATGTCTTAACACCTAATTTTTCCATTATACGAACCGGAAATGTTACATCTTGTAACGAATACCCTTCGTAAACATGAAATCGACCTTGCATTATTACAACTTTTTTACCTTCAAGTATCCCATAAATAAGTTTGCCTTTATGAAATTCTACAGTTGCAGTCGGAAAGTTTGGGATATGATTATAGCTCGCAGTTGCTAATATTTCAATTTCATCAATTAGTTGTCCTAAACCAGTACCTAAAATGATACCTATTTCTGGATTATCAAATCCTTTACTCTGTAAATATTCTGTGCTCTCGGTTATATATTTAATCATTAAGTTGTTGTATTTTTTCTTGTAATTTAAGGTTCGATTTATAAAAATCTGAAGCTATTAAGTCTTCATATGTATCAATATCGTTTAGAATGTCTAAAGTACTAACCGTAACATTAAGTCTTTGTAACTCTAGTAACGTTTCTTGTAATAAATTTGGCTGACTCCAAGGTTTATTAATAAAGATTTCTGGTATTAGTTTTTTCATACCAATTAAATAGTAACCACCATCTTCGGCTGGTCCAAAAACGACGTCACTAGTATTTAAAGCATCTATTCCTTTTTCTATATGAGTTGAATTTATTTCTGGTAAATCAGAACCTACGAGAACAATTTTTTTATAACCATCATCAAAACCATCTTTAAAAGCATTTAACATACGTTCACCTAAATCATCTCCATTTTGAACAGTTTTAAAATCATTTTGCCACTTAGTATCCACAACTGCATTTGAAAAATAAATATGTTTATCAATATCTAATTGTTCAGTGGCTTTTTCTGTAATCTTTACTAGCTCAGAATAGACTTCATAGGCACCAAAATCTCCGATAGTTTTAGCGAGTCTTGTTTTTACAGTTCCTAGTTTTATGTTTTTTACAAACACAATTACAAGTGCTTCAGTCATATATTTTAATTCCTTTTAAAAGCCATTTACCCCATTTTTTTGAAAAAGCATGTACATTTTCTGTTGGTTCATCTTCATTATTATAAACGGTTAAGTCATTGTTTTTCCATTCAAAAATTCCACCAAATAAATTATAAATATTGTTATAACCAGCATTATTAAGTTGTTCAGCAATATCTTCTGAGCGTACACCTAAAGAGCAATACACGACAATTTTCGAGGACTTATCTGTGATTTTTTCTGCAACCGCATCTATATCAAAATCATCATAACCAACATGGATTGCATTTTGAATATGACTCACTTCATATTCAGAAATTTCTCTGGCATCTAAGAGAATTGCTTCTGTTTTTGGAATGGCAAGTTCTTGCACTGTGATATACGGAATACTTTCAGAATTGTGCGTTTTAAGTAATTCTGAAATACTGCCTTGAGCGAAACAAATGCTCGAAAAAATAGTGAGTATGTATAAAAAATGGTTTTTCATAGTTGAGATTCCTGCCTTCGCAGGAATTAATTAAGCCACACTTCCTTGACAACTGCTGCCTGCACCTGCTGTGCAACCATAACAGTGTTGTGATATTACGATTTGCCGTCCTTCAAGAAGTTCTTCATTGTAATCTGAAATATGTTTCACTTTGCTATTTACTGGTAATTCTAACATTTGATTAAAATCGCAATCAAATAAATAACCATCCCAACTCACAGAAAGTGTGTTAGTGCACATCACATTTTTAACAGCAGAAGGATTATAAGCTTCTACAAGTGAATACATATAATCTTCATAATTCTCTGAAGCGATTAAATAATCTAAAAATCTACTTATTGGAAGATTAGTTATTGCAAATAGATTATGAAATTGAATGCCAAAATCTTCTAGTAATGCTTTTTTGAAATCTTTTTCCATTGATGCTTGATCGCCTGGTAAAAATGCACCTGAAGGGTTATAAACCAAATCTAATCGCAAATCACTATCTGGTATTCCGTAACCAACTGCATTTAATTCTTGCAATGCTTTTATAGATTTATCAAAAACACCATCTCCACGCTGTTTGTCCGTTTTTCCTCTTGTCCAATGTGGCATCGAGCTTACAATGTGTACATTGTGTTTTTTAAAAAACTCTGGTAAATCGTGATATTTCTTGTTGGCTCGAATGATGGTAAGATTAGAGCGAACGATAAAATCTTTTATTCCTGCCTTTGCAGCTTCCTCTACAAACCATCTAAAATCTGGATTCATTTCTGGAGCTCCTCCTGTTAAATCCAAAGTGTGAGCGCCAGTGTTTTCAATAACTTCAAGACACTGTTTCATGGTATCTCGTGTCATTATTTCTTTTCGATCCGGACCAGCATCTACATGGCAATGATCGCAAACTTGGTTACACATGTAGCCAACATTGATTTGTAAGATTTCGAGTTTTTTAGCTTTAAGAGGAAATTGATTAGTTTCAGAAATCTTATCTTTAAAAGTTGGCAGTTCTCCTTTTTGAAAAATACCATTAGATAAAATTTCTAATTGTCTGTTACTATTTGCTAAATCGCTATGTCTTTTTTTAAGGGACTTTGTTGCCATTGTTTTAATTAAGAATTACGAATGATTATTGACGAATTATAAAAATCAAAATTCGTCAATCAACAATCGAGTTATCCGTCTAATTTATTAACCTTATTCATCATCTGTACGCCATGTACCAAAGTTGCTCCACTTTTTATAGCAGCACCAACATGTATGGCCTCCATCATTTCTTCTTTTGTTACACCTCGTTGAAGCGAATCTTTTGAATAGGCATCGATGCAATAAGGACATTGTTCAGTATGCGCAACAGCTAACGCAATTAGAGATTTTTCACGTGCAGTTAAAGCTCCTTCTTCAAATACTTTTCCGTAATAGTCGAAGAATTTAGTTCCTAATTCTTCACTCCATTCGGTTATATTTCCAAATTTTCTTAGATCTGCTGGATCGTAATAAGTCTTAGACATGTATAGTTTTTTATGATTTTTACGAAAAATCAATATAGCACTTTTTGTCGAAGTTAATTCTTAAAGATTACAGAAATAATGGAAAAAGTTTAAATCTAAAATTGTAGACCATAATTTAAGGTCTAGTTTTTAAAATTGAAGATATCTTCTACCAAAAAGCCTTACTTTTAAAGTCTCTTTTTTTTATTAAGAATGCAAGACTGGATTGAAGTACTATCAGAATTTAAGCAACAGCAAAGACCTGTTGCATTAGTCACTATAACCAAGTGTTTAGGGTCAACACCTTGTGTAGTAGGATCTAGAATGATAGTTGCTAAAGACAAAGAAATTTATGGAACAATAGGAGGAGGAAAGTTAGAATTTATGGCAATTGAAGAAGCATTAATTGCAATTATCGAAAATAGAATTATCGAATCCACTTATACCTTAGGACCAGAATTTGAACAATGTTGTGGAGGAAAAGTAGAATTAATAATAGAACCTATGAATCAATCGCCAGAATTATTTTTATTCGGAGCTGGACATATTGGAGTTGAAATAGCCAGATTATTGTTGGATACACCTTTTAAAGTTAAACTTATCGATTCTCGAGACGATTGGTTTTTAAATATAGAATTAGATAAAGTCATTTCAAAAATTCATGTAAAGGAAAGTGATTTTAAAACTTTTAAAGATGCTGTGAAATGGGGAAATAATTGTTATGTTTTGGTACTTACACATAATCATACTATAGACTTTGATATAATAGCTATGGCTTTACAAAATGAGACTAAGTTTATTGGGTTAATTGGTAGTAAAACCAAGAAAGTACGCTTTAATAATATGCTTATAAATGAAATGAATATCGAAGAAGGTATGACTAACGTGGTTTGCCCAATAGGATTACCAATTGGTGGAGATTCACCAAAAGAAATCGCGATTAGTATAGTTGCACAATTACTTCAAGTGCATTATAAAAAATAGTGGCTGACATTTAGGTTTTGATATTTAAACTAAATAAGGTTCGTTAGACGTAAAAACATTCTTTTTTTGTGGTAAAACTCAATAATATAAGTAATTGTCACCTTGAGCGCAGTCGAAAGGTCTTGAAAATCATAAAAATTCGTAGGTTTCGACTGCGCTCAACCTGACAATAATTGTTAAGTCGCTGGCATTTAAATGATTAAATAAATTATTATATCGAACTCGCGTTAATATTGTAAGTTTTAGCTAAAAAAGGTTTCACTTAAAGCATAATAAATTGCCATCAGTGCGGAAAATACCGCACTTCCTAAAAACCTCCATTTTAATTTTAATCTATTCTGAATAATATAATTCGCGATAAAAGAAATAGGAATGTTAACTAAAAACGACCAAAAAGCAATTATTAATAGATTGTAACCTATAGCATCAAACTGACCAGAAAACAATTTAATAAAGAGTAAATGTCTGGCAATCCACAACGGATTAAAATATAGAATTGCTAAAAGGGTTTTGCTTAATGTTGCTTTAATTCCTTTTAAAAATTGCGTTTTTTCAACTATCCAATCAAAATAATTTGGGATTTCAAAGGCATAAAAGGTTGCACCAATAAGCATCATACCTAATAAACGCATCCAAGAAAATTCGTCTAATAAAAGTGCAGCAATAGTATCACCAGCACTATAGATTAGTGCGCCTTTAATTATGTTTTGTTTTTTATAGTGCAATGAAACTGTTTTAATTAAATTCGTCAATTCGAGTGAATTTTACGATTGAAAATGAGTAAAATTTGTATCGAGAATAAGAATTTAGTTTTAATAGGTTCTCGATACGATTTTCGTTCCTCAAATCACTCGAACTTGTAAAGGTTATGTAATTCGATGACAAAATTAACAATAATTAATTTTGTTATATGAGAAACACTAATGATGATTACACATTAATCCGTAACTATATTC